>Ga0233439_10004232_pt1 | contig 14086 bp, 19 predicted proteins | sample SI_123_September_6_FD_182713 | JGI IMG/M metagenome (GOLD analysis project Ga0233439, IMG submission 182713) | Seawater microbial communities from Saanich Inlet, British Columbia, Canada - SI_123_September2016_100_MG | ecosystem: Environmental > Aquatic > Marine > Inlet | place: Canada: British... | reverse complement strand
AGCACCAGGTTGTATAGTTGTATTTCCCTTCATATATTTATTATATTTTGGATGAATTAAATATATTCTCTTTCTCCCTTCTATTATATATAATAAATTAGCATGGTCTGTATCATAATGGAATGGCGTGATTGAATCACGAGGACCATACCAAAATGATAATTGTTGATGAGTAAATCTTGGGTGAAATGTACTAAAACAATTGATGATTGTTTTAAATAATCCGATTTCATCTAAAAAATTATATTCATCCTCCGATTTTAAATAAAACTTATCCTTATTATTAATTATTGTATTATTTATAAAATAATTTAATGTAACTTTCTTCTCCATTGGTAGACTGTCATGGTCTAACTTATTAAAACTATCTACTATATTAATAATATGGTTACCATATTTATTTAATAATATTTGTTTATTTATAATTGTATCTATATTTAAGTTTTTATCTAAAATAAATGGTATATTTTTTTCAATATAATAATTAAAATCTTTATTTATACTCCGTATAATTGAATCAGGATACCTATGATAGTTATTATATAATATAATATACATCATGATTACCATGATTACCATGATTACCACGATTACCATAGTACATCGACCAGTATAATGATATAATGATATAATCATACAATGATATACTTATACAATCATAAAATATATTTAACATAACCCTACATTTCACGCTAATGTTATGTTTGAAGTAGTTGCATTTACAAAACTACTATCATAGTCCATCTCCATAACTGCACCAAATCCTCCGAATACTCTGCTTGGGTCATTTACCATCTCAATAGATTGGTATCCGTTTGTCCCTGCATCCATGGCGTCCTCCTTATTGGATATGGCACCGAACCAGCAACCCAAACCGCGCCAAGTAAAGACTACTGGATTGTAAAAAACAGCTGGGGTGCAGATTGGGGCGATAATGGTTACGTCCGCCTAGCGCGTAATACATCATCCACAAATTCCCCCGGGATGTGTGGTATCGCAACCCAACCCTCTTTTCCTGTGGTAGAATACCCCTATGAGTTTATTTAAACAATAAATAAACAATAAATAAACAAACAATAAATAAATAAACAATAAATAAACAACATATAAGACACAATCAACTGTCATGTAAAAACATTATAATTAAACATTATAATTAAACATTATAATATATTAAATACTAATTAGGCACCAGCACTCATGCGTCTTGCTCGACGCCCTCGAAAAACTCCACCAACCGAATCCTCTCCACCGGATTAAGAAGTCCAATAGACACCTTTATATCATTGCAATTTTCACACACTAAACACGGCACATTTACGGAACACAACATCGTTGATTGGTTCATATACAGACGCATAAAAACCATTCTATAAAATTCCACAATTCCATGCATAGTTGGTTCATAATTATTCATAAAACAACATACATCGTTGCTTAACCAATCTAAATAATCTTCGCCCCACCTCACTAAATATAAATTATGTACATGCGTTATCGTGGCATAGTACGAACGCACGTCATCCAGTAGTGCGGCGGCCTGCGGGCGATATGTAAACGGTAAAATTTTATCACGAACGATATCAATCGGAATCAGAGATGACAAACATGACATAACATCAGAATTCATTTTATGTATATATTAAAATACATAAATTATATCAATTATATAAATAAAAAACATAAATAAAAAACAAATATTTAAAGTTGCCCAGACCCCGCCACCAAGATTAGAGTTAAACTAAATCTTCATAAGCTTACGAACGAGTCGCTTCCGCAGCGCCGGGAGCGGTCCACCACGCGTTGGGTAACAATGATTAATAAATTCCACGATGTTGTTTTCATCATAGGTCCATATCAAACCACGGTCCCTCATATATTTAGTCATTGCATTTTTGAACCCCCGCACTCTATTAATAATACACGCATAAATCAAGTCACGAGTACTCCCACGCTGCAAAATCTCCGTGAGTGGAGCAAACACCATAATCTCATTTTCTTCTACGAGCCCCTCATCATAGTTGCCGTCACACCATAAACCGCGCCGCAGAGTAAGATTTTTTTCCAGGCGGTCCCTATTATATTTAGTAATGCGATAGTCAATAGCGATCTTATATTGAAATTCATTAAGTGACTCCGTATGACCCGGCCGCACAAAAGCCGGATTTTTCTCCAGAAATGCCTCGATATCCTCCAAGTAAGCCGATTGCAGCTCGACATACGACCCCATACACATAATGTTGTCTTTTCTGGATTGAATGCTGGAAGACAGCAGATTATTTTGGTATAATTGGCATTCATATTCGAGTTCATACATTGAATCGCGATACCCGCGAATATTTTTTACATAACGGGCATAGCAAAACGCCGGATGAATAAAACTATACACCCGGCGAATAAGTTCGTCTGGCAGAGGGAGATTGTTCATAATGCACGATTTTCTTTTTTACAATGTAAAAGTTATTGAATAAAAAATATATCAATTTTACAGAATTTTACACCAATAAACAAACCTTTTATTTGTGTAAATAATTATTTTACTGTCCGTCACGCATAGTGACAGCACCGCATAGGTCACGCCGCCCCCGAAACTGCGCACTTCCCCCCACCTTGGCATTATGTCGGAGCTGCGGCACACCACCACCAGCACCACCAGCCCTATTCTCGCGCCACCGCGAAATAGGATTTCGCGAAATATGATTACTCAAAATATCCTTACCATTAATATTAATTTCAGCCAACATATAAGATGCAATAACAATCAACGCACCAGTGATAAATGACATCAGCAAGACGCAGCAAATATAACAACTAAAGAGGTCCACGATAAGACCGAACTCAGGATATACACGTGCCACCATGTACATAATGAAGGCACCGAGAATACAGTGTCTCGAATTTGGCTTGCGCACATCACTGGCAGAATTATCGTTGTTGGCACCACAGTTCGACGGCACAGCATGGCTCGACGGCACAGCATGGCTCGACTGCACAGCATGGCTCGACGGCACAGCATGGCTCGACGGCACAGCATGGCTCGACGGCATAGCATTGGCGGACGAGGATGTAGACATGTTCGTATATATTAAATACTAATTAGGAGCAATAACCACATCAATTTTTCGAGTAATACATCCTATTATTCCGAAATTTACACAAATAAACAAACTTTTTATTTGTGTAAATACTTATTTTACTGTTCGTGTCCAGCACCACATAGTTCACGAAGACCGACCAGTAGTCGCTGTCGAGCTCCATGCCGGACTACCAGCTCGTCGACGAAAATGGAACAGTCTCCTTATCTCCCCTTCAATAATCGCGCGCTCTTTCTCCCCACAGGAGCCCAGCGACAACGGAACGCAACCTCCGCCAAGATGGCCGATAAGAGGAAGAATGTCAAGAAGTAGCAGATGTTGTTGATTCCTCTGCAAATCGTCAGTACATGTGCCGAGCATCGCAGAAAACATCTCCACTACTTGACAACAAAGGTCCTCCTCCTCGTCATCATCAAGCTCTGCCTGCTCATAGAACCGGCGCCGCGCGTTCTCTGAGACGCGGAATGCATCAATTTTGCGCACCACACTCACATGCTCAATTAACTCACTCTTCTCGATGCACTTGCTGTAGTCAGTGCCGTGCTCGTCGAGCACCTTCTTCAGTTCCCGCAGCGACATGGCATTCACGTCACATTTATCTTGCTGTGTCGCTACTTCCTCATCGTCATCTTCGATACCCATATAACAGCCATGGCGGTCGAGGGCCTGGACAATCTCGACAGAGGACAGCGTGGCGACCGCGTGGGCGAACTCCTTACACACACGGTCGAGCGTGACGCGAGCGACATCCTCCTCACTCTCATCATCCTCGCTCTCATAATCCCCGCACCCGACGAATTCAAGCAGGCAGTCGCACCACGCATTGGCATCAACAGTAGAGTCTGTCCGGAGTTGGTACCGATCTGCTGGACAGACTCCGAACAGGAGCGAGATATCGGTTGAGCCCGGATTGCGCTTGACCGAAGTCACCCCCGCGAGGTCGAGCGCCGTGGAGGCGCCGTCCACGCTCGCCGCCCCCAGGTCCTTGGCGTAGTACAGCGTGCCGCTGGAAGTGAGTGTGAACCAGCGCCGCTGCCACTTGCCCTTGCGGGAGCGCTTCTGCAGGTACCCCTGCTTCACCACCTCCTCCTGTTGATTAATTTTGCTAGCCATTTTATTTGTGTATATTATTTTATTTATTAATTTATTTCAATTATCTAAAATAAAAAACATCCTATAAAATAAAAAACATCCTATAAAATAAAAAACATCCTATAAAATAAAAAACATCCTATAAAATAAAAAACATCCTATAAAATATCACACCTCAATAACATTATTTACTCCTTTCCACCCAAAGCCAGATTAAAGAGAGTATCTGCCACCATGAATCCGGCAGTAGCTTGCACCGCATCATTAACAGCAGAATCCCGCCCCTTCTGATATTCCCGCCGCCTGTCATATTCCACACCCTCATACTCATATGTTTGCCACCGCTTCTTCCGTTCTTTTGCCTTTTCACGAGCAGCCCGGTCTTTCATCTCCTCCTCCTCAAGATGCTTCTTCATTTTCTCTCCACCCACAATATCCTCGTGACGCATTCCACAAACGCCACCCCATCCACCTCCTACAAACGAATATGTGAGTGGAATTTTACACATATACTGGTTTACTTCTCGCATGTTGCATTCACACACATGAGGTTGCGTCGTATAGCACGCGCGACCAGCACCAGCCCCCGCACCACACCCCGAACGTTCGTATACATCACATGACTTTGCTTGCCAAAACTGCCGTCCATTGCAGTGAAAACAGCTACACACACTCTTATCAATAATAATTGGTCCATCAATCAAATTCGCACTCCCCATCCCAGCAGTCTCCCCCACCCCCAGCATTTCAGTTTGACTAATAATCCCGTCATCATTCGCATCCAGGAGATGAAACAACTCCTTCGCGGTCATCACTTTCATCGTCCTCCTCACTGCTGAAGCATATCCTCCGCAAATCACACACACAACCAGAATGTAGGTCTTCATGTTCATGTTCGCGATAATGTTCACGATAATTACAACTTTTAATACATTGCAATATATGCAACAAAAGTATTTCAATTTTCCAATAAACAAATCAATATAACATAAATGATTTATTTTGCTCTTGGAACCCGACGTGTGCCATATCCATATTTTTTCTTAGCTGCTTTTGCATAGCGAATTGCCTTGCTAGTTTTTCTACAACCCTGCATTAGTAACTTCATATCGACCGCAGCGGCTTTCCCACCCGTAATAGCACTCGCCAACCTCGCCCTCCCCCACGAATGACCAGTTTGATTTGGTCTTGATCCAGAAGAGTAATATGCACCTTGCCCCTTTTTCACAATTTTTCTCAATGTCCCAATCGAACACCCTGATGCCTTTGCCAATGCCCTAGATGCCGAAATCGTATTTACTTTATATAACCGCCGCGCTTTTAAAACATGTGGTGAAACCTTTGATTTAAACGATTTAACCTGTCTTCTAGTAAAATATTTGCCTTTCTTATATTGTCTCTTCGACCGCTTCAACATAGCCTTCTGTCGTTTTTTATCGCGCTTATTTAATTTACGAGGAACATATCGAATAGGAAAGGTCATTATTATATGGTATGGAGAGAAATAAACAAATAAACAAATAAACAAATAAGTAACAGCCTGTTATATACAATATGGAACATCTCCCCAAAGACATCATTCACCATATTCTCGAATACGATGGCAACATCAGATACAAAAAATGTGAATACATAAACACCGTCCACGCCCACGACCCCCGATACAACATGCTAATTCCACTAATTAAAAAAAAGAAATACATTATTAAACATACTGAAGTAGACAAAAAGGACAACACCTTTTACTTCGAGTTCAAATTTACAAAAGAACCACGATTGGGCCTGTGTTATGCCACCGGAGGCTGGAGCGGGAGCGCAATTACGAAAAAAAACAAACTGGAAATATGTTATTTTAATTTTAAAACACACACTTTCTTACAAGAGCGCACTTATATATAACAACAACAACAACAATTACACTCAGTCATCAATATCCAAATTCCTCCATGCACGCTGTGACCTCATCATCCTCCTCCGATTCCTCTCCACTTCACCATACCCACGAATACCCCTCCATGGACCAAAAACCCCATTCATAATAACAAACATACCAATTGCTTCCATCCAAAACGCCGGACCCGGCTCGGAGAAAGCAGACCAGCACGCAACGCAACCAATAATATATAGCACCATCTCCAGCGTGTCCCGTGACAATTTTTCACACCGCAGACGCACATCTTCTTGTCGCAGTCGCTCATCTTCCTGTACAATGGCGTCATGCCACAACTGATGTTCAGACACAGGCGTGTCACCACTTTCACGCTGCTGGCGCCTCCTACTTCGGGTTGTCACTCCATGAACATTCGACATATCTGCAGACATGGTAATATCTTCAGACATGGTAATATCTTTAGACATGGTAATATCTTCAGACATGGTAATATCTTATACATATTAAAGCATATTCCAAATCAATTTTGCTTTACACCTTTGAATATTTAAAACGCCGATTAAATTTATTTTTCATAAAAAACAGAATTTTTATGTATCATGAAAATATCTAAAGATTTATGAATAACTACATAATTTCTGTCTTCTAAATATTTTACAATCGGTACACTTGTATCATTATAATTATTTTCAAATCCAATTACATCTATATAAACTTTATCAAAATTAATAGATTTAATTACTTCAAACTCGGCACCTTCTACATCAATTGATAAGTAATTTATATGTGATATTTTATGACTATCACATATTGTTTCTAATTTTTTAGTTTCCACTTCAATTATTTCTGTAGTTGAACCATGTTGTTTATTTTCTCTTTGTAATCGTTCTGTATGCCTAGCGTCGAAAGTAGTTTTAATTCCTGAAATCATTTCAGTCCATCCTTTATTACATATAAATGCAGTTTTTCCATCATTATTACAAACGGCACAATTTATATTTATACAATTTGGTCTATTTACCACTAAATCATTATATACTTTTTTATAGGTTCAACATTTACCCCTGTCCAATTATTATTTTCTTCAAAATACAATGTATTATTTATTGTTTTTCCATCGTGCGCTCCAATATCTATAAAAACCCCATTTTTATAACCTTTGAAAATATGTGTTTCTAAATACTCATCTTGTTTGTCTTGTGAATGAAACATTATTATATAATTATATAGTATTTAAATATTTTAAATATAACGAATAAGTCGACGTTTTAAATGTTCAAAGGTGTAAAATCATAATTAAAAGCCACGCATATTATTCGCATACGAGAAGCATATTAATAAGTATTAACCAATGATTTTAATTTAACAAATAACAGTATAATACTAATAAATGGCAGAAGTTTTTTCTTTTATTAAAAACAACAAATATATTTTATTATGTATTATTTTTATTGCGATTATTTATATAAAATATATCTCTCCTTCTGAAGCAGCAGTTCCCCGCGAGACCAGTTCAGAAAAGAAAGATTTTATATCCAGCAAAACATTTATCGGAGAGAAAAAGGGGTATGTATTTAAAACAACTGATAACGAAACAGGTTACTATATAGACAACATTTACTCTTAATTGCACTACACATTTGAACAGTCAATTATTAATCTGCGCTCTCATCATCGCTCTCGCTACCAGAAGACGAATCACCGCCTGCAGGACCACCACCTGCAGGACCGCATGCAGCAACAGCAGCAACGGCGCCTGCTCCCCCACCCCCCAGATTATACAGCTGCCCTTCCTGACACGGGCACGCCTCTGGCAGCTCTTGCATGCTTGGCGGGATATAAAATTCATAGTCGGGATCATTCACAAACGATTCGTCGGTGCTTGTAAACATGCGCAATGCCTCTACAATATCCGCAGGAAGCGTATTGCCGATTGTAGAAACTCCGTGCAAATAAGTTTCCATTAATTGGTCGTCTTTGCTAATCTGGTTAGAGCGCGACCCCCTCTCAATCAAGTCTTTTATTTTTTTTTCGGTAAATACGCCATCTACGCTACGACGCAAATTGCTATAATCGCCTGTGAACTTTTCTGGACAGAACGCCTTCGCTGCTTCATAAATTGTGCGGTTGCCTGATAATGACCTTTCCCTTTGCGCCTGGCTTTCACTTAGAGAGTTCATAATACCATATACCAGTTTTCCTCCGGGAAGAGCCTTTGAAGAATGTTTGTGAATAGCCAATATAATCCACCCCCCGTTGCCCCCATACCCGCATGTAACAGCATACTCCAACTGTTCAATACATTTCGCGATTTTTTCGGTAGCGCACGTCAGCGCCATTCTCCATCCCGAATTCGAACGATATTCATCCTCGCAGCGTAAAGACCCAAATCGATTGAACACGGTGGAAGGAGACCAGAAATTAGTTTGCTCCATGGTAACTTTAGTGCTGTGTAACTTTAGAACTGTGTAACTTTAGAACTGTGCAACTTTTAGTATGCTTTACCCGCATTAAAGTATTTCAATTTTTTCAACTTATCAACTTTTCAACTTTTAGAAAAAGTTGATTCAAAAAGTAAAAAATAAAAAAAGTAAAAAAAGCAACCACCACACCGTTACCTTATTTTCACTTTTTTTACTTTTGAATCAACTTTTTCTAAAAGTTGAATTTTTTATTTTTGAATCAACTTTTTCTAAAAGTTGAATTTTTTATTTTTGAATCAACTTTTTCTAAAAGTTGAAAAGTTGACTTACTCATCATCAGGCATCGCCATCCACCGCGACGGCTCCGCCTTCCTGCCAAAAGCCTCCTCAAAGTCACCGACAACGTACTCGTTGACGTGAAGTTCTGTGTTGGTGAGAACCCCAATAGAGTTGTCGAGCCACTCCTGCTCATCCACCATCTTTTCTGGGCACTCTTCCAGCCAATCCAGCGGTGCGACAAGCCACCTGTCTTCGCCAACCTTCTTGGCGTAGCAGCACCTGTTCCAAATCCCATTCTTGAGCGAGAACCAGCGAACGCTAGCTGGGAGCGGCATGATCTCTCCCCAGTAGAGCTTGTCAGTCGTGTCAAGCCAATCCTCCTCGGCTTCCTCCTCCTCGACCTCTTCCTCCTCCTCCTCGGCCCCATCAGGCACCCACTCCTCCTCCTCCTCGACCTCGACGTCATCTGCACACAGCACACAGTTGTCCCCGCACATCCCACGGTCGCACAAGTCCTCGCGAAACCGCCGGTCATTCTCCGCCTTCTCTTCGTCCGACAAGGATTTCGCCTTGGGCTCCGTCCACTCACCGCGCCCCAGCTCCTCCATCTGGTTGCCCGCCGCGCCACAGGGCACCTTGCCACAGGGCTCCACCTTGCCACAGGGCTGCCAGTCCTCGAACTCGCATGGGGAACCGCCCGCCAACCGCTCAGCGTTCCAGGCATCGATGTCAGGAGTGCGGCACGCCTCGTACAGCTCCACACGCGCCAGCTCAGCCGCCTCAGCAGCGCTCATCCGGTGCTCGCTACCATCCACCTGGCAAACGCCTTGCCCCGCATCCACTACCCGACCCACAGTGTACTTGTTGTTGGCACCGGCAACAAACACTTCCTCCTCGAACCGCTTCGGCGCGTTGCGCGCACGGGTGCTGGTCCTAGTCGGCATCATGGTAGTTATCTCTTGAGTCAATGCTCACGTCTTCGTTTTAATTACAACTTCTTACAAAAGAAAAAAGTTTTCAATTTTATGATTTTTGAAAAAAGTTCAACTTTTCGAAAAAGTTGATTCAAAAAATAAAAAATAAACAACCACCCAGCAGCTGCTATAATTTTTATTTTTATTAAGTCAATCTTCTTCATGTACAATTTTTGCGCCTTCCCTCATAATCTTCAGGATGGAGATTGAAGTGCCGCGGAAACTAATACCAATCCGCACCCCAATCACCTCCCCATCCCCCTCTGCAGCGCCTGGATCGCCTCCACCAAGCCGCCTCTTCGAGCTGCTGCGCACTGCGTGCCTTGCGGGTGGTACCCACCGGCAAGCATATAGTCGGCCCATTGCATGCGACAGCACTCTCCACTCTCGAGGACGACCACGTTCCGGTCGAGCTGACCAACATTCGCAGCCCAGCTCGCGAGGCGCTGCTCGGGCGGACGAATGGCGGCGATGCTGTACACGATGACGTGCTTCTTATGGAACGAAAAGAGGAAGTAGTCTCCGACGCAGGGCTGTGTTGACTTGGCTTGTGGGCCTGGACAGTCCCACATGAGCTGCTGCTGCTGCTGCTGCCGCTGCTGCTGCTCCTGCCAGTCACGGAAACTCTTGTTCTTTTCGTTATTCGAGATGGGCGTGATACAGACACCGCATTTGTCGTTCAGTTCATCCCCGGCAGAAGACACGACGCCCACACTGGGTTCCATCTTTCGCTGCCACTCCTCCTCGCCTCCCCGGTTCATCCACTGCATGCAGGTCGGCATCATGGTAGTTATCTCTTGAGTCAATGCTCACGTCTTCGTTTTAATTACAACTTCTCACAAAAGAAAAAAGTTTTCAATTTTTTGTTTTTTAATTTTTCGAAAAATTGAAAACTTTTTTCTTTTTAATGACACACGCTCAGTCTTGAAAAGTTAACAAATAAGTGATAATTACTCAAGAGATACAACATGCAGTCGCTGCATAAGGAAATCAACGGATACGATGTCGATCATGGCAAAAATATCCATCCGGAAGATCGCTGGGGCAGGGTGGGGAAAGAGGGGTTCGACAAAACCCTTACTTATGATGAGATGATTCAGATGATGTCGCGCAACGAGATCTGGCTCAACAAGACGGGCGTCATAATTGAAGGAAAACCAAACATACTGTTTAAAAACTCAGCAAACTCAAAATGGTACGTGAAGAAGATTGACCTAAATCTTCTCGGGAGCAAATTGACAAAGAAGCACGAGGACAGCATGATGTACATCATTTGGTGGTAATGAAATATTTATAACACTTAATAAAAATAAAAATATAGCAGCGGCTCAGTGGTTGTTTATTTTTTATTTTTTGAATCAACTTTTTCTAAAAGTTGAATTTTTTGAATCAACTTTTTCTAAAAGTTGAAAATTCAATCGGAAGCTCCTTACGAAACCCAAAGTCATCATGCTTGAAATCGCGCAACAGCTCAATGATATCACCCGGCAGCCCCACGTTTCCAATAGTTGAAAACCCCGTCTCCCGCAGCACCTCCTTATAAAACGCCATCACATCCTCCGTGGAATGCGCAGCCTGTTCATGCCATCTCCCGCACCGAGTAGGAGGACCAGCAGATGAGACACCCTCCACCCACATATTTCGCCATTTTCTCACAGAATCATACCCCGCACCTATCGCATCGCCAATTTTGCTCGCCCACCCATGATACGTCCTCATGCCCTCAAAATAAAAGCGCTCATCCTTCATCGCACCATTCCCAATAATACACTTATTTACATTCCACTCCAGCCAATCATGATAGCGCCGGTCACCCTGTAGCGGACGGAGTTGATGCAATCCACTCGCCTCATCATCATCATCAGAGCAACCATATACAAACTCTCCACTGGGTCTCTGTATTGAGAATATAATATACCCATCTCCACCTCCCTCCTCCTCATCCAAATACATAACTGTTCCTGGCATTTTGCGACATGTTACCGTGTAACCCAACCCACGAATCGCCTCCGCCACAACATCTGTGCGTTCCTCGCACGTAATAACTGTCTCAGCACGCGGATCACCAGCCAGCGCCACCTGCCACTGGTCTCCATAAATGCCCTCTTCGGACCATCTGTCAAATGCGGAAGTCACGCCCCAAATAGGGACAAAACAATTGTCTGAATTATGGTCACTCATCGATGTAAACTTCAAAATTCATTTGTTGTAAAAAACAAATCAATTTTATGTCTTAATTGTATTTTATATTTTAATTACTTTTTTCGCACTCGAATTAAAAATTAAATGAATATCTCCTAAATTCAATAAATATCTCCTAAATTAAAGTTGCTTTATTCGACTTCCTCCAAACCACGCCAGTCCGTCCTCCCACGCCACTTGGAGAATTTTGTCGCAACGGGATAGTAACTCGGTCTCGCATCCCTCGCCGCCATCCTCTTACGCTCCGCTGCATGCATCGCAGTTAGTCTTTTGTTTGTGCTCTTTTTATAAGAGTCCAGTGCACGTCGCCGTTTTCTCGTAAGAAGTTTTTTTCTGGCGCCGCGCAGAAAGCCACGAATATCACCCGCATTCGAGTTCACCCGTGACAATTTTCTCCTGGCTTTGCCTCGAGACATTTTTCTCTTGTGAGACTTTCCACGCAACAATTTTCTCCTGGATTTGCTCCCTCTACCACCAACAATACTCGATGAACATGTTCGCACCATTATATATAATGAATATATAAAAATATATAAAAATATATAAAAATATATAAAAATATATAAAAATATATAAAAATATATAAAAATATATAAAAATAAAAATAAAAATAAAAATAAAAATAAAATAAAATAAAAATAATATTCACATCACACCTTTTTATTTTTATTTATAAATAAATTGAAAACTTTTAATATCAAAAATATTAAATACAAACACAACAGAAAATATGGCTTACTACAATCGTGTATGGTCTGCCGCGTCTGTATTTAATGATTATGGCATGTTTCGGTACGAAAAGGCGTTCAATCAGGCATACATTTGTCACGAGCGCGAGTTCACGCACCAGCATATTGATGAACAGAGAATAAGCGCGGAAAGCGTAGCGGATTGCATACGGAAACTCGGGTATACAGTTCTGTGTGAATTTCACTCATCTGAAGATTACGGTAGATATGTAATCAGTCAAATCAGTAAAAAAAAGTTTTACTACGGTTCAGAGTTCGGAACGAATTATCACCACCTTTCGGGTAAGCGCACTATTTATGAAATGGCGATTGAGCTAGAAGAGCGCCACTATGAAAATTTGTGTGAGCAGGGGCTGTGTCGTGGACGGTCATACAACCTCCGTGATATTTCAGGAGAAATTGCACAAAAAAAAATAAAGTCTTGGATAGAGGACGGCAGTCTTTGTAATAAAACTGTTGACTCGTGGGACAGATATGAACAGGGCGTTTCTACCATCGGCAATACATTGCCTAGCGATATCGTGCAAGCTCTGCAGGACTTCACCAGCGATTGTCCATATTTTACACAGGAACCCGAATACGAATTTTATATCCCGACATGCACGCAAGAACTTCCCGACGCATGCCCTCCACCCGAACCCGCAAATAATCAGGTCGGTGCCCATGCAGCAGCACCGGCACTTGCAGCAGCACCAGCGGCAGCAGCACCGGCACCAGTGCCAGCATCGAAAAAGTGGTGCTGTGAAATTATTCTCTGTGTGAGCAGTGACAGCAGTGACAGCAGTGACAGCAGTGACAGCAGTGACAGCGACGATGATTGTTAAATAAAATAAATAAAATAAAAATAAAATAAAAATAATAGTTACATCACACCTTTTTTATTTTATTTTTATTTATAAATAAAATTGAAAACTTTTAATTCATAAATATTAAAGGCAGTAAACCACAACTATCTTTCACAGAAAAATGACTTACAACAACATTTATGCTGAATGGTCTGTCGCGTCTGTATTCAACAAGAATAGAATGCTTCGGTACGACCCCAACGCTGCTGAACAGGCGGAGTTGGACTGGAACAATTCCCCTGTTTCCATCTCACGCATCGCGACACTCGGACCGTGTCCTGATGAGATGGAACGTGTCGAAAGCGTCGCGGATTGCATTAGAGAACTTGGTTACATAGTCAGGATCAATACGGCATCGCGTGCAAGTGGAAAATGCGTAATCAGTTCTATTTATAAATTGAAGTGGGACCCTACCAGCGATAGCGCTTGGCGCAAACAAATTGGTTATTATGGAGTAGGTGTATGCTATGCCCTGCCGGACCCACGAGCTGGAAGCCGCTGCCTCGCAGGAAGGAGAACGATATATGAGAAGGCGA
>Ga0233439_10004231_pt1 | contig 14088 bp, 13 predicted proteins | sample SI_123_September_6_FD_182713 | JGI IMG/M metagenome (GOLD analysis project Ga0233439, IMG submission 182713) | Seawater microbial communities from Saanich Inlet, British Columbia, Canada - SI_123_September2016_100_MG | ecosystem: Environmental > Aquatic > Marine > Inlet | place: Canada: British... | reverse complement strand
CGCCGGCATACCTCTTTCGCCTCGGTGTGGATTTATCCGGAAATTGACGACGATATTGAGATCGAGATCAACGAAGGCGATTTGCGGGTCGATACCTACCGTGCCTCGGGCGCGGGCGGACAACACGTCAACAGAACTGACAGTGCCGTGCGCATCACCCATGAACCAAGCGGCATTGTCGTGCAATGCCAGGCGGAACGTTCCCAGCATAAGAACCGCGCTGCTGCCATGAAGATGTTGAAGGCCCGCCTGTACGAGGCGGAATTGCAGCGCCGGGACTCTGAGAAGCAGGCGATCGAGGATCAGAAGACCGACATCGGCTGGGGCCACCAGATCCGATCCTACGTCCTGCACCCCTATCAAATGGTCAAAGATTTACGGACAGGGGTGGAGCGGGGCGATGCCCAGCGGGTGCTTGATGGTGATCTGGACCGCTTTATGGAAGCTTCCCTGGCCGCGCGCGTGGGCGGAATTGATCCGAACGTCAAAAACAACGACGACAGTTAGTGCACTATCAAATGGCTCGGATTGGCCGAGATACGTTCTAAATCAGTTCCGGGCGGCTGTCTTTGCCACTGTGTTACCGGCGCTGTCTTGTACAGGGTTCTGCCGGGCCGGAACCACATCGGCGCTGTGGTTTGTCGTGCTTGGCATCTTGGCCGGGGTCGCTTCAATGGCGGCGGCCGCATCATTGCGTTTGCAATGGCCTTCCAGGAAGGCACCGGCTTCAATGGCCAGGCTATCATGCCAGATATCGCCGACAACACGGGCCGTACTGGCCAGGTGTACGTTCTTACCTTTTACCCGGCCGGTGACCCGACCCCGGATGATAACTTCATCCGCCTCAATATGGCCCGTGATTATGGCCTTTGCGCCAATCAACAGCTTGCCGCAGACAATGTCCCCTTCAATGGTGCCGTCCAACTGAACTTCACCAGGGGTTTGCAGATTACCGGCAATTTCCAGATCCGTGGAAATCAACGATGGTGCGGCACGCGCCACCGTATTGGCGGCCTTGGATTTATCAGCCTTTGAAAACATATTTCCCCGCTTTCAGGAATTTCCTTGGGTTAAGCGGTTTGCCATCAAATACGACTTCGTAATGAACATGGGTGCCGGTACTGCGGCCGCTACTGCCCATCAAACCGATCTTGTGACGAAAATCTATCTTTTGACCCTTTTTGACCAGGGTTTTCCGCAAATGACCATATCGGGTGCGCAAACCCAGGCCGTGGTCGATCTCCACCAACCGCCCGTACGGGCCTTTCCAGCCAGCAAAAGTTACGACGCCCGGTGATGTTGCATAGATGCTGGTTCGTTTCGCGCCTGCCAGGTCCATGCCGCTGTGAAACGCCCGCCGTTTGGTAAATGGGTCCTGGCGTTTTCCGAACGAGGAAGAGATTGAAAAATTGTCTACTGGCGGTGCAATGGGCAACCGCTCCAACACCGCGTTAAGGGCAGTCCAATGAACCAAGCGGTTTTCCAGCAAACCCAACGAACCGTCGCCCGTCTTAAGCTGCAAAAGCGCCTTCTCTTCAGTTGAATTCGACGAGGAGATAAGCGGCCCGCCAGTTCCGATTTCTTGGTGATCCACCCGACCCAACAAACTGTTTACGTTCAATCCGGTAATTTCAATGACCGTTTCCAGCTCGGTAATATTGGCATTGGTGCGGTCCTGGATATTTCCGACCAGGGCGCTTTGGGCCACTTGCAGCTGTTTCAGGCGACCTTCCAAGTTGCCGATCTGTTTGTTTAACTTCAGATTTGTCGAAAAAGCATGGTCGCGCTGATCTGTCAGGCGGGCAACCATCTCCTCACTGCTTTCCAGGTCCACCTGTAGATTTTTCCGGGCGTCTTTTAATCCCGATAAATCTTCCCGCATGACATTCAGGTTTGCGCTTAAGGCGCTGCGTTCCTGTTGCACCTTACTGCGAACGTTTTCCGAGGTGGCGAGGCGATCCATAACGTGGCTTAAATTTGTCTGCAGGTGGGTCGAGTCGCTTAAGGTTTGACGCAGGCTGTTTTCCAGCTGCGCCAAGCGCGAATTCAATTTTTCGCTGCGGCTGATTGCGACATCGCGTTGCTTCCGGGCCTGCTTCAATTCGCGCAATAATTCGGCGCGCACCCGTCCCAGGTCAGAACGTTGTTGCAGAACATTTCCCAGGACTTTTTGGTTACTTTCTAAATTCGCGGTGATTTGCTGATAGCGGCTTTCCACAGCGCGCATATCTGCATTCAGGCGGTCATGGGCAGAGACCATCCTGGCAATATGAGCGTCCTTGCCGGCGATGATATCGGATTGAAAATAGACCCCCGTACTGGCATATGCCAGCCAGCCAAGCAGGGAAAAGCCCACCAGGCAAAGGCCGATTTGGCTGCCTTGTCCAAGCGTAACGAAGCTGACCTCGCCACGACTACGCAGCAGGATTTGCCGTTCCGGGAAAACCCGATCCAACAGTCGCTTTGCCGCGACTGCTTTGCCCTCACTCATGCCGTATTCTCTCTTTCAACGCATACACGCGTCGCAATGTCATTATTGCATCCGATCCCACGATGCAATGCAATGGAAAATGTTGAGACATATTTTGACCGCTATACCAATCTGTACAAATCTATACCAATCACTCTGGAATAAGTATCTAAGCATGTGGTTCATAATATTTCGTTGACATGCCGGCTTGTTTTCGGGCCGCGTGGTTAAAGGGCGGTTTTAGGGCACCTTTAAAATATTTCCCGACCAGTGTATGCCAATATTCTATCGGTGATAGATTTTGTTGGCTACAGCACCATTCGAACCAGCGCTGGCCGGCGGCGACATGGCTTATTTCGTCTTCCAGGATCAATTGCAGAATGTCAGCTGATGGGCTGTCGCCCCCGTTTCGCAGTTTATGCGCCATCGCCGGCGTGACATCCAGGCCGCGCGCCTCCAAGACCATGGGCACGATTGCCAGGCGGGCCGTCAGATCATCGGCAGTGTCCATGGCCGCCTGCCATAGACCATCATGGGCCGGTAGATCTCCATAGCATGCGCCCAATTCATTGAGCCGGGCGCTCAATAAATTAAAATGCCGGCCTTCATCCGCCGCGACCCCAATCCAATCGTCGTAGAAGGCGCGGGGCAGGTCAGCGTTTGCAAAGCGGGCGATCAGATCCCAGGCCAAATCGACGGCGTTTAATTCTATGTGGGCGATGGCGTGGAGCAGGGCAACGCGACCGCGCAGGCCGGATGTTGTTCGTCTGGGCATATCGCCTGGACGGCGTAGTTCGGGGCGGTCGGGCCGGGCCGGTCGCCACGGTGGTCTCTGCGGTCTCTGCGATGGCGCTGGGGGCGCTGGGGGCGGCGGTAGAGCTGAATGCCCGCCATGGAGCACTGAAATCTCGCCGTCACGCCAGCTTTTCGCCAAAGCTGCACCGACGGCAATTTTGGCCGTCGGGTCAGCCGTTCGCAAAATTATGCAGGCTTCTTCGCAAAGCGTTCGTCCATCAAGCGTCATAAGTCTTGCCTTCGTATCCCATCTCATTAGTTCTGCGCCAATATCGCTCCATTTACATCAAATTTTGGAATTTTTGCTATTGCGCTTAGCAATTCATTAATATTTACGGGCGATGATTTCCTCAAGCCCGCGCAAAATGGTGTTTAAGCCAGCCGGGACTGAGGGCGTGATTAACGTTGGTAGAATTAATCAAATCATGCAAAGCCCAAACTATGCCGATACAAGCATCCTATTATTTGATCGCACCCGGAATGTGCGTAAACAGACCCGGTCTGTTCTAAATGGGTTTGGTTTCCGGAAGTTCCTGGAATTTGATAATTTAGAGGACGTCGGTCACGCCTTAAGCTCGCAACGTGTTGATATCGCGGTCTTGAATTTGGACACGTTGGACTGCGGCATCTTAGGCATGGTCAAGGATATTCGCGGACGTAAAGTTGGCTTGGATCCGTTTATGCCAATCTTGTTGACAAGTTGGCTTGCAAAATTGGAATCGGTTCAATCGTTTCTGGATTCCGGTGCCGACGATGTGCTGCTGTATCCTTTTTCCACCGCACAATTAGCCCAACGCATTGACCTTCTGGCGCAGGAGCGAAAACCCTTTGTCGTGACGGAGGATTATTTTGGCCCCGATCGACGGTCATCCGCCCTGATTAAGAAAGATCCGACTTCGATCAAAGTACCCAATGCTTTTCGGGCCCAGGCCTTTGGCCTACGCGAAGAAGCCCCAAACACGCAGTCCGTCGACGAAACACTTGTGAAATTACGTCGGATGAAATTACGTAATTCATCACGTCGCATTTGGTATCTGGCCAATTGCTTAAAGGAAACATTCACGGATAAGAAACAACCGAAACTCTACCAACAAGAGTTGATAACTTTACGGAATTCTCTCGCTATCTACCGAAAAACCTTGATCGCGGAAGACGAAGAAATAGTGCGAAGTTTGTTCGAGACACTCTCCAATCTGTTGGATGGCATGTTCGGTCTTGCGCCGTCTAAGAGAGATCTGAGATTGTTGGAGAAAAGTGCCCTGGCCCTGCGCCTGGCCTCCAGGCTGGACCATGAAGGGGGCGAAGCCGATGATGCTATCATGGAAGAGGTCGCCAATTTTGGCAGAGTTCGCAAGAAACTGGACCGCTTGGTTCTGAAGTAATTCGGACCGTTTGATTTTGACCGCCGCGCCCGCGAAAAAGTGGAGGATATGATGGCCAGCGACATTTCATCTGCCGTCTCAACCAAATTAGAACAGTATCGTCCCATAATGTCCTATGCGGAATTTTTGCGGCGACGATTAGTTAAACATTAAGAATATGCCCTGAAAATCGCCACAATCTAGTAAAAAAATCGCTTGAGCTAACGTGAGCTCAGGGCGTGAAGAAAATTAGTAGAGTCGCAATAAGTATGCAAAAGTCACATTATATTGATGCGAACATCCTATTGTTTGACCGAACGCGGGTGGTACGCAAGCAAACCCGGTCAGTCTTGAATGTCTTGGGTTTCAAGACTTTTCAGGAGTTTCAGGATTTGGAATCGGTCCGTCTGGCTTTATGCGGACAACGGGTTGATGTGGCGGTGTTGAATTTGGATGCGGTCGATTGTGGCGTGCTGCGCCTGATCCAGGATTTGCGTGGGCGTCGATTTGGCATTGACCCATTCGTGCCGATACTGTTGACCACGTGGGATGCAAAGCTGCAGTCCCTTCGCCCCGTCCTTGAATCCGGTGCCGATGATGTTTTGCTATACCCATTTTCGACCGCGCAGATGGGACAGCGTATCAATAATCTGGTTCATGACAGAAAACCCTTTGTCGTAACCGAAGATTATTTCGGCCCTGACCGCCGGGCGACCAACTTGTTGCGGAATGATCCGACATCGATTGTCGTTCCCAATGCTTTGCGGGCCCACGCCTTGGCAGATCGGAGCGCGGCACCAAATGTTGAACGTATTGAAGATACGTTTGCCCAACTGCGCCGATTGAAAATCCGAAACTTGGCCCGGCGGATCTGGTATTTGGCTAATCGTTTAAAGGAATCTTATTCCGACCCTGCATTGCCAGATCGATACGAGCGGGAATTGGTGACATTGCGCAAGTCAGTGATCATCTATCACAAAACATTGTTGCCGCTGGATGGTGAAAACTTGCGCGCCTTGTGCAACTCTCTCACCGGTGTATTGGGCGGCATGTTCGGCAAGCCACCTTCGGAAAAGAGTTTTGAGTTGCTGGAACAAAGCGCCCTGGCCCTCCGCGTCGCCTCTAAGCTGGAGCATGAGCAGGGCGATGATGATGATGCAATCAGCGGCGAAGTTGCCAAAATTGGCAAAGTGCAAGGCGACCTCATCCGCGCCGTCCTGGGATAGCTTTGAAGATAATCCTACAGGTTTGAAATCTCCCCGTCCAAGAGCCGTTGCTATATAGTTGCTGGCAGATGCAGCAGACGGGTGGAGACAATCAGCGTGGAATTATTTGATTTGAGCGACCGGGTTGCGATTGTGACTGGTTCGACCAAAGGTATTGGCAAGGCAATTGCGGCGCGCATGTGCCAACATGGTGCCAAGGTGGTGATCTCGTCGCGCAAGGGCGATGCCTGCGCCGCAGTGATGGAAGAAATCAACCGCGATTATGCCGCCAACGGTGGTGAGGCAATATCCATTCCCGCCCACGTCGGGGTGGAGGAGGATTTGCGCCGACTGGTTGATCAGACCCTGGATAAATGGGGCAAAATTACGACCCTGGTCCCCAACGCGGCCGCCAACCCCTACTATGGCCCCTCGGCCGAAATGCCTGAAAGTGCGTTTGACAAGATTTGGGAGGTCAATGTTAAAAGCGTCTTTAAATTATGCCATATGGTCTTGCCCGGCATGACGGCGGCGGCGGGCGGTTCGATCATCATCATTGCCTCCAACTCCGGGCTGAAGGGTTCGGTCGAATTATCGGGATATTCCATTTCGAAAGTGGCCGAGCATCAGATCGCCCGCAATCTGGCCGTGGAATACGGTCCCAAGGGCATACGCGTCAACGCCATTGCGCCGGGATTGATCAAGACGGATTTTGCCAAAACCCTATGGACCAACCCGGCCCGCTTGGCCCGGGTGGAGAACCTGATCCCCCTGCGCCGCATTGGAGAGCCTGATGAAATAGCGGGTGCCGCCGTCTTTCTGGCCAGCCAGGCTGCCGCATTCCTGACCGGACAGGTGTTGAATGTCGACGGTGGCAACGCGGTCGTGTAGGGGGATCGTTGCATGGCCCATTTGATCGTTGGCGGTTGCGGATTTGTCGGACTGAATATAGCCGAGGCGCTTTTGCGGCGCGGCGACCGGGCAGTGTTGTTCGACGCCAATCCCCTGAACCCTGTCGCGCAGGCGGCCTTTGAAGACTTGCCGGGCAGCTTCGAGATTATTGCAGGTGATGTGCGGGAGCCTGCTTCCGTCGCCGCCGCCTTCGCCGGTCGGGACATTGACGGGGTCTATTACGGCGCCGCCATGACCTCCGGCCCGGCGCGGGAGCGGGAGGACCCGGCCCAGATATTGCAGGTCAATCTGCTGGGCCTGGTCAACGTCATCAAAGCCGCCTCGGATGCGGGCGGTGTAAACCGTATTATCAACATCGGTTCAGGCTCCGCCTATGGTCGTCACCGTCTGGAAGGCGACGGTGCCATTGATGAAGCCGCAACGCCGTCGGATCCGGAAAGCCTGTATGCCATATCCAAGCTTGCGACAGAGGCGGTAAGCCGCCGTCTGGCGGAATTGTTGGTGATCGATGTCCGCTCGGTCCGTCTGGCGGCGGTCTATGGTCCCTGGGAAATCGACAGCGGTGCCCGCGATACCCTTAGCCCCCTGATGCAGGCGGCCTTAGTGGCGATGGCGGATGGTCTGGCGGTATTGCCCCGGCATGATGTCCAGGACTGGGTTTATTCGCGGGACGTCGCCACGGCGCTGTTGGCCTTGATGGCTGCCCCTGATCCGGGCCATGATCTATATCATATCGCCTCTGCCACACCTTGTGGTGTAATGGACTGGTGCGCTGCATTGTCGAAGCAATATTCAGCGTTCCAATATAGGCTGACCGGGGACGGAGAGGCCGCGAATATTAATTTACACGGTGCCTATGATCGCCGGTCGCTGTCGGGTGCACGTTTGGCGGCGGATATCGGGTATAGCCTGCCCAATGACCCGGAAGCCGCATTCGTGGATTTTCTGGATTGGATGGCCCAACATGGGGCATTCTGGAAGAAATAAAGAATTTGAGGAGACGCAGTCATGAAGTTTGGTATCTTTTACGAGCACCAATTACCCCGGCCTTGGAAAGACGACAGCGAATATAATTTGCTGCAGAACTCCCTGACCCAGATCGAATTGGCGGACAAACTTGGTTATGACTACGCCTGGATGGTGGAGCATCATTTCCTGGAAGAATATTCCCATGCCTCCTCACCCGAGACATTTCTGGGTGCGGCCTCGCAACGGACGGAAAATATTCGCCTTGGATACGGCATCATCCAATTGACCACCAATCAACCCCATCGCGTGGCCGAAAAGGTCTCGACCCTGGATTTGCTGTCCGGTGGGCGGGTTGAATTCGGTATGGGTGAAGGTGCCGGCCCGGCGGAACTGCATCCCTTTGGCACCCAGGTGCGCAGCAAGCGGGATCGCTGGTTGGAGGCCGTGCAGGCCATCATCCCCATGTTCACCAAGGAGGATTGGGAATTCCATGGCGAATTCCACGACTTTCCCGCCCGCAGCGTGTTGCCAAAGCCGTTTCAAAAGCCGCACCCGCCCCTATGGGTTGCCTGTTCCAACATCCAGACCATAACCCTGGCCGGGCAGTGGGGCATGGGTGCCTTGGGCTTTACCTTTGTTTCGCCTGATGCGGCCACGGCATGGGTTAATCACTATTACAATAATCTGCTGAATAATCGGCAATTGATCACCGAGTATCCGGTCAATCCCAACGTTGCCATGGTGTCCGGGTTCATGTGCGCGGACACCGACGAGGAGGCCATTGAAAAGGCCGCGGGCTGGACTTTCTTTATCTTTGCCCTGTCCCATTACGGCCGGGCAGGCATCGATGCCCCGGGTAAGTCGGATTTGTGGAACCTGTATCAGGATTGGCGCAAATCGGAAAAAGCCCAGGACGCCTTGAAGGCCGGCTTAATCGGCTCTCCCGCCACCATTCGGGACAAACTGCGCCAGTATGAGGCGGCCCATGTGGATCAGGTGATCCTATTGAACCAGGCCGGCAAAACGTCGCATCAGGATATTTGCGACAGCCTGCAGTTGTTCGCCGATGAGGTGATGCCGGAATTCCACGCCCGGGAACCCGAACATCAGGCCTGGAAGGAGCAGGTGATGGGCGGTACCGTCAAGTTGGATGATCTGGATACACAACCCTACGATATCTTCAGCCATCAGAACGAAGACATCGTGCGCTTAAGTCCGGATGAGCTGAAAGCCCACATGGCCGCCAAGGAGGCTGCGCAACGAGAGGCCGCCAAGGTTGCCGATGGTGCCGCAGACTGATTGGCGCGGCAATAGCTTGGGCGTCGAGGATGCGCCTCAAGCTCTGAAATTTGGGATCAGGTCGGAGGAGATCATCTGCAAATTCCTATCGATATAATCATCGGGACAGGCGCTTGAGACAAATACCAGGCTGGCCCCGGCGTCGACATATTCCTGCAGGCGGGCCTGGCAATGGTCAGGATCGCCGGCCAGGGCAAATTTGTGTACCAACTGGCTGAAATCCTGGGAATACTGAACGCTGAGGCGATCGGCGGCATACTTCACGCCCAGGTCATTGTCTTCGTTGATGGCTGTGAAAACATACATCCCGAATGTGAAGTCGGACATATCCCGCCCCAGGTCTTCGCCATAGGCGCGGATCTTGGTGATGCTGTCCGCCAATTGTTCCGGTGTGTACATATAAGGTAGCCAGCCATCGGCGTATTTCGCGGCCCGGCGCATAGCCGCATCCGACCGTCCGGAAACCCAGATCGGTGGGCGCGGCTTTTGGATTGGCAGGGGCTTTAACGAGAAGTTCTCCAGCTTGGTGAAACGGCCATCATAGGTAACATCCGTTGCCGTCCAGGTGCGGGTAATCACTTCCAAAGCATCATCGGTGCGGGCACCGCGTTCATTTATTGGAACGCCACAGGCCGCGAACTCGTTGGCGAATTCACCGCCCACGCCAACGCCCAGGGAATAGCGCCCGCCAGAGGCGACATCAAGTGCGGCACCCATTTTGGCCAACAGGGCCGCCGGGTACAGGGGCACCAAGGTAATCGTGCTCATCAATTGAATATGCTGGGTGGCGCCGGCGGCGACGGAGAGTGAGACAAAGCCGTTTGCCGTATCACCATAGAAACTGACATGTTCACCACAGCCCAGAACATCGTAGCCCAAGTCTTCTATCTGCCGGGATAATTGCGCCACGTTATAGGGGGATCGTAGGGCGGTGCCAAAGCGGATGTTGTTTGCGGTCATAACGTCGTCTCCTCAAGGTCTATCAGTCGCTTGCGCCCAGGCCTGGGCCAGTAAGGTATAGCGGGTGCGGATACGGGCCGCCAAATCCGCGGGCCAGGCACCCAGGGCGGCATTGTCTACCAAGTCCAGAAACTGCGCCAGCATCAAGGGGAACTGAAATTCGTGCTTGATATGGGACTGGATCGGCAGGTGCATCAAATAGCCGTCCATCGATGCTTCAGCCTCAAGGCCGGGAAACTCTTCTCGCCATTGTTCCAGGGCTGGCTTAAGCGCGTCGCTGTTGGCCAGCGAGAGGCGCATTTGCCGCTGGAAGCCGGTGTCGGGATCAACATTAACCCTCAGAAGGCCATTGCCGCCCCGCGCTGTAAAGCCATGCAGATCGCCGCCACCTGGAGCCTCCCGCAAACCCCATTCGGCAATCTGGCGCACCCATACACCGGCCATTCGGTAGTCAATCCGGCCATTGCAGGCAAGCTGCAACACGTCGTCGTTGACCTGCTGGGCAAGATAGGATGGGAAGGCGGTTTCGCCCGTGCTCTCGCGAAACAGGTCCAGGGGGACGGGAATGCGCCAGCGCCCAGCAGTCAACAATTCCGCATTATCATCAACCAGTGGTGCAATGATCCACTGCACCTGATCCACATAGTGGAAATGGATATCCACCAGGCCGTCGCCTTGCATGGATGAATCGTAAAACCAGGGTGGTCGTTGCAAAGGCCGGCCGTCGACCAATTTCAGGAAATGATGGCGCGAGGTGAATTCAAGCGCCGGCTGGCTGCGGTCTTCACCTAAGGTGCCAAATACAGATGGGGTTCGAATGATCCGGTTGCGCAATGCGGCAAAGGCATCGTGACGCCCGGTCATGATGTCAACAGCCAGCGGTGCGGCCTCGGTAATGGCATTTAAATGGGGCAGGGCGTCACTGTTGGTCAGCCAGGGCTTATCCGCCAGTACCTGAAAGCCCGCATCATGCAGGCGATGCATCAAGGCCAGGCGCGGGCCATTGCGCCCCGCCAGGACGACAATTTCACCTTGACGCTCGGCCATCATGGCATCCAGGCTATCGGCACCTATGTGGCATTCAAGCTGCCAATTCGTCGGTGCCTCCGCCCGGCTGTTGAAGCCGTCAATCAGCGCAATGAATTTCTCGACCTCCGGTCCCGGTGGGGCATAGAGATGGATGCACCGTGCGACCCGGCTGTTGCGCTGGGCGAATAGCAGGGCGGCGTGAAAATGGCCCGGGTCGTAAATAAGGATCGTATGGGCCTTGTCCCTGGTCATGACCGTTTGCTATTCAACATCCATGAACGTGGTGAAGTCTTCGATCACCAGTTTTTCCACCCGGAATTTATTCTCCGCCGCCGTTGTGTCTTCAAAGCCCAGGGCGATGCCACAGGCCAGCAATTCCTCGTCCCCCATCTTGAGATGGTGTCGGATGATCTTATGGTACCAGGTAAAGGCTGCCTGGCCGCAGGTGTGCAGGCCTTCGCCACGGGCACCGATCAGAATATTTTCGATAAACATGCCCATGTCCATAAAGGTCCCCGTCGCCAGTTCCCGGTGAAAAGCCACGAACATGCCGATGGGGGCATCGAAGAATTCAAAGTTGCGGTTCATTTGCGCTTCGCGGGCCGCCATGTCATCTCGCCCGATACCTAAAGCCGCATAAAGGCCAAACCCGGTCTCCCGACGGCGGGTTTTAAATGGTTCGAACCAGTTCGTCGGATAGTAGGGATACTCCGGTTGATGATCCTTTGCGTCTCCATTGGCGATTGCGTCCAGGATCTCAGCGCTCATGGCATCCTTGGTTGCGCCACCGATCACATATAGCTTCCATGGTTGGATGTTATGGCCACTGGGCGCCATGCCGGCACCTTCAATTATGCGGCGCAGGCTATCCTTGGGTACCGGGGTCGGTAAAAATTTGCGCACCGACCGCCGGCTCATAATGGCTTCATGTACATTCATTTAGGCGAGCTCCTCCCTGATGGATTTGGTCGTTTAGGCCCCAGTTAGGCAGCTGTGCCCGTCAGATTGGCCAGACGCTTACCGATAATATCCTCGGCCTCCGCAACGATGCGGCTGACCAGATCGGCGCAGCTGGGGACATCGTTGATTAACCCGACGATCATGCCTGCCGACCAAATACCGTGGTCCACGTTGCCGTCTTCAAAAACCACCTTGCCACGCTGACCGGACAGATATTCCGCCAGATCCTCAATCTTCAGGTCCGCGCCTTTTTCCCGTTCAATCTCGATCACCTTGTCGGCGATGGCATTCTTGAATACCCGGGACGTGTTGCGCAGGGTCCGGTTGGTCAGTTGTGTATTGCGTTCGTCCGCATTGACCATGGCCTGTTTTACGTTGTCATGAATGGGGGCCTCTTTCGTGCACATAAAGCGGCTGCCCATGTTGATACCGTCCGCGCCCAGCGCCAGTGCCGCGACAAGGCCGCGGGCATCGCCGAACCCGCCCGAGGCGACAAAGGGCACGCTGATTTTATCAGCCGTGCAGGGCAACAGGATCAGGCCCGGAATATCATCTTCGCCGGGATGGCCCGCGCATTCAAAGCCATCAACACTGACCGCATCACAACCCACGGCCTCTGCTTTGACGGAATGACGGACGGAGGTGCATTTGTGAATGACCTTGATGCCGGCGGCCTTAAATGTCGGCATATAGGGTTCGGGGCTGCGGCCCGCGGTTTCGACGATTTTCACGCCGCTTTCCGCAATTACGTCGGCATATTCCTGATACGGCACCGGGCGCAGGGTCGGCAGGATCGTCAGATTGACGGCAAATGGCTTGTCGGTCATGCCCTTGGTGCGGGCAATCTCCTTGCTCAAATCCTCCGGCGTCGGCTGGGTCAGGCCGGTAAGGATACCAAGGCCGCCGGCATTGGATACGGCGGAGACAAGCTCTGCCCGGCCAACCCATTGCATGCCGCCTTGGATGATTGGATGCTCGATCCCGAATAGCTCGGTTATTCTCGTTTTCATGATCTTGTTTCCTGCTCTGGACGCATTGATGGCATTGCCATACATATCGCAAGACAGGGGTTAAGAAGCGAGGGTTTTGTTCCAGATGACAACAAGTATGCGATATGCGGATGGGGAATTCGATCGCGCGGCGGAATGGCGCGAGGATGCGGATTGGCTGGCCGCACGTCTGACCGCTTCCACCACCAAGGTCTATCCAATTTGGCGGCACCGGTTCTCGTTCGAGGAAAACCACGCGCCCGTTGCCCTGGCACCGGCTGCGGCGGGGACATTGGGCGAGGTCGGGCAGGCTGTATTGCTGGGCCTGATCGATGATGTGGCGCACTTTACTTTGGATGTCTCTGAACTGTCCGAAGATGGTTTGGATCGGGATGTCGCCGGCAGCACTCATGATTTGCGCGATGTTGCGATGCACCTGAACGACCAGATGGCCGCCGTTTTGGCATTCGGTCGTGGCATGTCGGTCTGGCATGGTGATCATCAATGTTGCGGCCGTTGCGGTGCCGATACCCGGGCAGAACGGGCCGGCCATGCGCGACGCTGTTTGAACCCTGATTGTGGCCGCTTACATTTTCCCCGCACGGACCCCGCCGTGATCACCTTGGTCATCGACGGCGAGCGCTGTTTGTTGGCCAAGCGGGCGACCATAAATATTCCCCGCTTTTCCACGGTCGCCGGCTTTGTTGAGCCCGGCGAGACGTTGGAGGATGCGGTGCGACGAGAGGTCGCAGAGGAAGTCGGTGTGAAAACCGGTGCCGTTATGTATCGTGCGTCTCAACCCTGGCCGTTCCCATCCTCGTTAATGATGGGGTTTTGGGCCAGAGCCACGGAAACGTTGATTAAGGTTGATGGTGAGGAAATCAGCGAAGCGGCCTGGTTCACACGCCAGGATATTGTTCGTGCCGTGGCAGCAGACGAAATAATTTTGCCGCCCGAAGATTCCATATCCCGACGCTTGGTAGAAGATTGGAGAAATCTACCTGAAGGGACATTGATTGAAGGTTTGGAGTGACGTAGCGCACAGATGCACTATATACTGCGTGATAGCATTGCTAACCCACATTATTCATGATCGCGATCAGCTTTGATCTGAGCACACGGCTTCAGCCGGATCAACG
>Ga0233439_10004221_pt1 | contig 14097 bp, 17 predicted proteins | sample SI_123_September_6_FD_182713 | JGI IMG/M metagenome (GOLD analysis project Ga0233439, IMG submission 182713) | Seawater microbial communities from Saanich Inlet, British Columbia, Canada - SI_123_September2016_100_MG | ecosystem: Environmental > Aquatic > Marine > Inlet | place: Canada: British... | reverse complement strand
GGACGCATTCATAGTACCTGTGGTGTTTGCGTCTAATGAATATGCACCTACTGTTGTGTTATAGCTGCCGGTGGTGTTGCTGAGTAAAGCCTGATACCCAGAAGCTGTGTTTAGAGTGCCGGTGGTGTTGAAGTATAACGCACTCTGGCCGACAGCCACATTGCCGTCAGCAGTTGTATTAGCCGCTAGTGCATTTTTTCCAAGAGCGGTGTTACCAGCGCCGGTGGTGTTTGTATCCAGCGCACCGTACCCAAATGCTGAGTTACTTGCACCTGTAGTATTTGCCGTTAAAGCGACATATCCAACTGCTGTGTTGTCTCCGCCGGTGGTGTTGAGTTTTAATGCTGACCTACCAACCGCCACATTAAGAGAGCCGGTAGTATTTTGTTGCAGAGATAAAGCACCTATAGAGGTATTACTAGTGCCGGTTGTGTTGGTGGTTAAAGCGTTGTACCCAAGAGCACTATTATATGAGGCTGTGGTGTTTGCATCTAACGAATATGCACCAACGGCTATGTTGTAACTGCCGGTGGTGTTAGCATACAACGCTTGTACCCCTATCGCGACATTCTGTGTACCTGTGGTGTTAATCGCAAGGGTAGCGTAGCCGAGAGCTGCGTTTAGAGCACCAGTGGTATTGGCGGTCATCGAAGACGAACCAGCGGCTGTGTTGAAACTGCCGGTGGTATTAGCATCGAGCGTGGTATAACCAACAGCAGTGTTGCTTACGGCCGTAGTATTTTCCATTAAAGCTTGATAGCCCAGACCAGTGTTCTTATCAGCAGTATTTTTCCTCAACGCCCATGTGCCAAACGCAGCATTACCAGTCCCGGTGACGTTCAGATTTAGTGCTTGACCTCCAACTGCCGTGTTATACAAACCCGTAGTATTTGAATACAGGGCTTGGTATCCGATTGCTACATGATAGTCACTCGTGGTTAACGCCGCCCCCGCAGAATCCCCGACAACCACATTATAATTACCACCGCTGGCAATCGCGGCTCCTGCACCAACGCCCAGACGTAAGTTTGAAGTCCCTGCGGTTGCTGTGGTGAGATCATCGCCAGCCGTGAATGTTAAATCAGTTCCGCCAGTGGTATTGCCAGCGACCAGCGTTTGGGCTAGTGTATCAGCAGTGTGTGCTTGAGAATCAACGTAGGCTTTGATGGACTGTTGTGTTGACAGGGCAGTGGCACTGTTAGATGCCATGTTATCTTCATCGAGGAGGGAAGAAACTGTTACCGTACTAGTCCCTAAGCTAAGACTGTTGGCGTGAGTAAGACCTTCAACTACATTAGTGCCGTCACAATATACTAACATTGTTTTATTGACTGGGACGGCAATACCACTACCGCTGGGTGTCTTAACGGTTATAACCCGTGCGGTATTGTTCTCTACAATATATATTTTTGTTTGCGCGGGGCAAATTACCGTACCAACCCCTGACAATGCCGTCCCTGTATCCGTAAGGTCGAGGATAGCGCAACGAGATTCTGCGGTGGTGCCATCTGCGGAAGTTAATGTATGCGAATTAGCAGTCCATGAGTTAATAACAGCTTTACCTGCAACCGCTTGTTCAACCATAGAAGTGATATTGTTGTTAACAACATCGCCCCAAGTACCACTCAATTCCCCTTGTACAGGAAGCGCCAACTTAAGGATTGTAGTGTATTGCGTTGTCATATCTCTAACCTCATGTAGCTATGGGTTGCCAATCAGGGGTTTGTGATGTAGATACAGTACCCCATACTTGTACTGCGCCCAACTGTGTTGTACATACCACCCCTGTAACTACTACTTCAGTCATTACGCTACCCTAACAATTGCAGTAACATCGTCTGCTGTAGGGAATGTGACTTGGAAAGTAGTCCCTGAAGTAGACTTATCACTACCAAAATCAAGTACTGCTACAGCGGGTGTAGTTCCCCCCGTTTGGTATATTAGGGCACCTCTAGCAGTAATAGTAGAGTTAGCCCAAGTTGCATTACTGAAACTTAAATACGCGGTAGTCCCAGAAGTTGTAGGGGCCGGAGAGATTGTTAACGCAGCGCCCCCCGCTACGTACCCTGTGCCAGATACTTCGTTACTAGTACTATATACCGTAGTGGTGGCATCTAGGCTTGCGCTGTTTGTATACAATGCAATCTTATAGGATTGGGACGTATTACTACTAAAATCCATTTCTCCGTCTAAAAGTGCTTTCTTAAATGATGTACACATTGTTTGCGTGATCGCCATTACAAGCTCCTTACTTCGCTGCTGTTCTATATTGACCAGAACGGAAAGCATCAGCACGCAACTTGCCGTTCCCAAGATTTTCAAGTAGTCCCAAAGTCTGTATGTACATCTTCTCGTAAAGAGCCACAAGATCTGGCTCTCCTTTCATGAATCGGATAGCTTCAATTAACGCGCCGTTCAATAGTACCGAATCAAACTCATTACCTAGCCACGAAGTACCCGCAGTGACTATAGACGCGGGGTAGTATCCATAATGTAGTTCTAATGTATACGAAACATCTGGGGTAGGCCCAACAATAAACGCCGCCTCATTAAAATACGCATAGTGTTTAGGTAGCCCCGTAGAAGTAACCTTTGGGTAGGCTTCACGTATAAAGTTAACGTCTTTATTTATCAGGTAGGAATAGTTTCCGTCCCCATCGACTACAGCTAGGGAATATGACCATAAAAAGTCATCAGGGACATCTACATACACATTGTTCAGCGTTGCTGTCCCGGTTACATTCTTACGTAGCGCCGGAATCTGTACGGTGTTGTATATCTTCTGCTCTGCCTGTTCTGTAAACATAGCAAGCTGATCAGCCGTGAAACTTGTCTCACAGATGTCTTCGATATTAGCCTTCAGCTCTGTGTAGTTCATTTCTTAGGCCATTGGCCCGCGACACATCCTACCTTTAGTTGCCGCACCATAGCCCCGCATCCTGATACCCGAGGTTTTAACCCCTTCCATGTCAGGCTTAGGTGCGTCTGGACAAGGGTAAACCCCTTTATCTTTACGTACTTTGACTTCTTTCATCCCAAAAACATTTTTAGGGTTATACATGGTATTGCTCCTACGTAATCGTTACTGTGACTGCCCCAACTAACCCTGTAGCTAGTAAGTCGTTAGGGGTTAAGTTAAACGGGTCATCGCCACCGCCTACAGGGTTCCAACCCCACTGTATGTCTCTGCTGCTGTAATCCCCAGACACCCCTAAGCTTCTATCGGGTCTTGGGTCTCTAATAGCTTGAGGATCGTCTACAGGAAACTCCCCTAACCTAAGTTGTGGTTGGTCAGGATTCCAACACTCAGGACACGCCTTTATATTAGTATTCCTACCCTTAACAACCAAGTCTTTAAGTACTTTTAACTTGTACTGAAACCCACAAACATCGCACATTGCAATGGCTATACGGGCTGATGCAAACCTGTTTCCCACAACTAAACCCTACCAACACGAGGAACAAATCGTACAGGGGCTTTTTCCCTGTCTTCTCCTGCGGCAAGCTCAAACTGCTCGTCATACGCTAATTTTAGCATAGGCACCCTATCCATAAACTCGGGGACTTTCATAGCAATATGATACGCCAGTCCCGCCACAAGGGAGGGGAAAAACCGGAAATTCATATCAGATGTCTCAATACCATCCCCAGCATCTTGAACCCTACGCATACGCCAATAAATTATCTGGTAGGTTTGTACATTATCAGGCACAGGCCACACAGTAACTGCGGGGACTTGCTCCCAGTAAACCGTAATCGCGGTACCGCCTACCGTATGAGTTGCGGCGGTAGTCCCTTGTTGCCCCCTAAAACAATTCTGGAGCACGTTGCCCACGATATGCCCGTAGTTCAATATCTCGTTTTCGAGCTTTACAAACCCTGCGGGGGGTAATCCTGCAACACTACTCAGAGTAATAGTTGTAGCCGTACTGGAGGCGGTAGCAGCTAACGTAATCCCTGTCGGGTAAGTCTGCCCACTGTCCCTATGCACAACGACCTGAATAGGCCGAGATTGTGTGAGTTTATTGGGGATAGACGCGTAGGTGATGATGCTAATTCGATTGAGGTTTAAGTCTGATTGCGTGACCGTATCATTAGCTCCAGTACGAATAGACTGCTCTAACAGGTCTATAGTGTCATCTGGTAACGCGTATGTAGCTTGTCCCTGAACTAGGTCAATTAAACCCTGTTCAATCGTCCACATGTTAATGCCACGGTTCTGCCACTCGATAGTCATCAAGTTCATAGAGCGTCGAGCAGTCTGCAAGTCATATCCTGACCGCAGTTCGCGCCCCGCACGTTCCCACGCTTCTTCAGCGATCTCCGTGAACGGCATATTGAATGCTGTGCTACCTGATGTTGCCATCGTCTAACTACCTTGGGTTCACCTATAGAAAACAGTAATAGCTGTACAAGCAGTATATGTAGATACGAACACATCAGTAGCACACCGTATACCATCATTAGGGATGTTAACCGAATGTAGAGAACTCGCCAGAAAATCCAAATCCAATACCGTACTCCCCCCGCTACCATCAGTAACAGTAAACCGAGGAGTACCTGTAGTAGTCAAGACCTGTACCTGCGTAATACGTGCAGGGCCAACACCTAATGATCCAGCGGCAGTAATTCGTTTTGACTGAATGTCAGAACTAGACATGCCTTACTCCTTACGGTTGGATAGCAGTATTTAACGCTTGGGCGTAAAGGACGGTCACACGGATTTCACCAGCACTAGTTGCGCCGGTTGTAGTCCAAGTTAAGCGTTCGTCAGCACTACCCGTATCTGCCCAAGACAATGCCCCACCAGATTGAGTAGTCGGGTACTTACGACCTACACCTGATGCGACAGTAATGCTGTAGGCATTGATATAGGTAGCGTTACCGCCAACAGTATCACCAACACTGAAGACAGCGGTAGCACCAGCCATTACGGTAGGGCAATCAATGACCATGTCAATTATTTGGGAGTTAGCAGGGATAACGACATCCGTTACATTTGCAGCAGACGCGCCAGAAGCGAGTGTGGTGCCTGTCGTAAATGTCTGGGACATAACTACATAGCCTACATTAGCTATGTCAGTCCCTACAGTAGTACCTGTAGTATTTCGTATGTTACCAGCCCGGATTGGGCCAGAGAAAGTTGTATTCGCCATGAGTATCTCCTGTCGTGGCTAATGTCAGGCACGGTATGCACCTGTCAGGGATAAGGTCTTTATACTATATAAAAAAGAGGGGAGCAATATATGCTCCCCTCCTACAACACTACGCTCCGGGTGAACCATAGATCCCAAGGGGATCAGATACACCAAAGCTGTACCTTTCTCTTGCCTTGTATCGGCTGTTACCCGTATCGAAATCAGCATCCATAGACGTTGACATCGCGGTACGAACAAAGTGCTTCAACCCGTTTGGTACATCAGTCATCAAGAACCACGCATCTGTATCAGTAAGATAGTGGTTGACTGTGTATCCTTCAGGGATGGAACCGTTATTACGGAGTGCGTTGATATCGTTATCGGCAGTACCAACACGACCTTCAGTCTCTAGCAAACGAGTTGCTACGAACTGGAGATTGGGCGGTATGACCAACTTGCGAGGTTTCGCAGCGATCAACAAGCTTCGCTCATCAGTCCAACCAGCAATCTGAATAACAGCCGCTTCCAAAGAAGTTTCGTTAAGGTCAGCCGCTACAGTAGGACGGTTTGAGTTAGTGCCACCAGAGACAAGTGGGTGTGCCGTTGAACAAAGCGTTACGCCGTCACCATAAGTGGTTCCAGCAGCAAAAGCGTTATTCAAGATGGTAGCACCTTTAACTTGCTTGGTGTACGCCATACCGCGAGCCAAAGCCTTTGTATAACGTGCAGACAAAGAGTCATACAGGTTATCTTCAATAGCTTCCTCAGTAATAGAGAACCCCATTGCAACGGTTTCGTGCGTATAACGAGCACTCCATGCTTCCTGTGCATTGTCATATTCGATGGCTGAACCTTCGTTTTTGACAGGTGCGGCAGAGAAGCCGGACAGTTTAGTTTCTTCTTCAAAGGAACGATCAGAGGTTTCCGACTCGAAAATCTCTTTCGTCTCTTCGCCGTACTTAGCATACTCTAAACCAAATAGAGCATTAAGGCCGGGGAGAAGTTCTTTTAGTAATTGGGCACGTGAAATTGCCATGTGATACTACTCCTTATACGCCAGTTGCGTTTTGATACTGATGCATTCCCCAGTTCCACTTCACAATCACCTCTGAGAAAGCATCAGCGCCAGTAGCCGTTTCAGGCACAACGTCGATGATTCGCATAGGCTGTGTAGCCGTGGTAGCTGTTGTAGCACTAACAGAGACTTTAGAGTCCCCAGTAGCGGTACTACCAGCCGTCTGGATAAGCACAGAATTATTACCTACAGCAGTTCGAGCCACGGTAGACATTGTAGAACTGCCAGCAGCGGTAACTGCGACCTTGAACAACGCCTCGGGGTCGTCTACAACGTAGGCAACGATATCACTAGCAACTGTGCCAGTGGGATAGTATTGACTGTACAACATATAACCCAAAGCAGGGCTAGTGTATGAACAACCAATGAAAACGCCAACAGGTGTGGCGGTAGCAGTACCGGTGTCTTTTTCGAGAGTACCAGCAGCAACCAGTTTTACAACATCACCATTAAAGATGTTTGCTGCGTAGCCAGAAGCAATAGGGAACTGTCGAGTAGCACCAGCAAATACCCTTCCACCGATCAGATTGACCGGCTTCAGACCATATGGGCCTGATACAGTAGGATAAGCCATTAGAGACTCCTCAAATTAAGTTAAGATCCTTTACCAAAAGTGACCTTCGTCTTTCGCTCATTGAAGAGCGGCATACGAGGATCGTTCTCTCGCATGAGGCTGTTGTCCACAGAAACGATTTGTGCGGCAGTTTGCTGCTCGTAGTAATCGTTCCGTTCTTGTGCCAACTCTTGGGGGGCTTTACATAGCATAAGACCACCAATCACAACATTATCTTTGAACCGTTCGTTTTCGACGGTGACCATTGTAATTTCAGGATGATCCTCTGCCCGTACTGGCTCCCAGCCTTCACGGAGTTTGGACGAAACATTAGTAGCATCGACATGCCCTTGAGTGCTCACACGAACCCATTTGAATTTGTACCCTTCTTCCAGCGTGGGCGAAGGCAATACTTCTGGCCTCTGCCACCCTTTCTTACGAGTACTCTTCTCTCGGGTTGTATGTTCACGATCAATTCTATTGTTAGCCATTATTGTTTCCTCATGTCTATAGCAACCTGTGCGGCGTATTGCTTCGGTGTAAGTCCAAGTCGTTTAGAGACTGCTATTTGGGATTGCGTCAGCCTAATCTTCCTAGGCGCTGTGCTCCGCGTTGCGGGGGCAACCACATTCGTCTGTCTCTTGCGTTGTTCAACTTCTACCTCAACATCCCCGTCATTAAACTCGTCGGGGAAGATCTGGCGCATGCGAGAATTAATCTTCTCGTAGTATTCATCGGTCTGGGGGTCGGCCCCCGATTTGACAAGTTTATTATGCAACCCCAACGCAAAACTTGTCATTTCGTCGTCTTGTCCGAACCACTCGTTGGACGCTGCCCAACTGTTGGCTCTTTCGTCAATAGGTGCTGGGGCGAAAGATTCCTGTGTATCTTCTATTTTTACAGGAGTTTCTTCTGGTTGTAAAGCGGATAACTTATCAGCCTTAAACTTGGCATTAGTCATCTTCTCCTGCGCGTCAACTAACTTATCTGAGTCTCCTTCCTCGTAGGCCGACTTATAGGCACGCTTCGCAAGAATCATTTCTCCCGCCGCAGTACGTTTAGCCTGTTCCAGTAGGGCTTCCTGATTTTTACTTACGGTTCCTTTGAGGTCGCTATTTTCTTGGATAAGGCGTTGCGCCACCTGTTCCAGCTCACTACGCTCGCGAACCGCAGCCTCTTTAGCGCGGCGTTCATCGTGGTAGCCTTTGCTGAAATGTTTAATCCGTTTACGTACTTTGTCACTGTAGTCCTCAAGCTCCTCATCAGTAACCTCCGCTGGTGGTGCGCTTGCCTTACGCCCACGATCAGCTTGGGGCGTATCATCAACCACTTCGACTTCAATATTGTCATCTTCGGCATCATCTTCTACCACCTCTACTTCTGGTTCGTCAAACGGACTAGTGGCACTAGACCCCTCTACTTCTATCTCTGTGCTAGCTTCCTCGTCGTCAGGAAACTCAAACTCTACTTTTTCAAATCCCATGATTCGCTCCTATGCTCGGGTTATACCGTGTGGATCGGCTACTATGGCTTCAATAGAATCATCATTCATCAAACGATACTCCACCCCACCAACTTTAAATCTCGTACCTGTGTTCATACGAAACATCACGTAATCACCGGCTTTGCACCATGCACCTGTCGGGAATCGCTCTTTATCAGAGTAGGCTAGATCGCCCATATCCAACACCAGCCCTATTATCGACATGATATGTTCTTGGCTTTTAGTTGTAGTAGACTTTATGATCTCGGTATCCCCGAATGTCTCCTCAACTTGTGGTAAGGCTACAAGTACCCTGTACCCTACGGGGATGGGCAACTGAGCCTCAACTTCCTCCGCAGTTAATTCTATTGCTGTCTCAGTCATCGTCGTTATCCATATTTCTCGCGAGGTCTTCTACGTAGTAAATACAGGATTCGAGACCTCGAACCATTCCTGTAATTTCCTTATACTGAGCGAAGTCTTTGGCTCCCCCCGATCCAAGGAATTGTAGGGCAGAGGATTTATCTTCCTCGAATTTATCTTTCAGCACGTCAAAGACGGTTTTAGCCATTATTTATCCGGTTTCTTTTGTTGTTCCATGAGCCTTAGTAGCTCTAGGCTGAGTTTATCGTTGTCGTTCTTCGTCTTTGTGGCAACTCTTAGCCCCTCTTTCTGGGCCTCAAGCTCTAACTCTTGGCTAGATAGCCCTAACTTCTTAGTGTCAATCGCGGCAGCAATCGCATCTTTTTGTACAATGCGGTCTTGTTCCTGCTTACGTAACGCCAACTCACCCATATCTTTCTTGGCTTTACGCTGTACTTCCTGCTCCTTAATAGCCACTTCCTTCTGCTGGAGCTGGAATATCGGGTCTTCAGCCTGTTGCTGCGCTTGTTGCTGGGCTTGTTGCTGCTTATGCGCTTCGCTCAACTGCGTACTAGCCCTAGCCAGCAACTGCGATAGGGTCGTTTCTATCTCGGTAGGTAACTCTTGATCAGGTGGTGGTAACTGTGTCCCAAGCTGTTCCTCTATCTGCTTGCGGTACTGGAACCCTAGATGCTCAAACAGATGCGCCTGTAACGCCGCCATAATAGCCTGTCCTTGGGGGTTCTGACCAATCATTTGCGCTACCATAGGGTCTTGCATGAATGACTGGTGAGTAGCGATGTGTGCTTCCTGATCTTGATTGAGGAACGCCTTGATAGGCGTACCTGTTAACGCGTTCATGTTCTCGCTAACCGGATCAATTGGCCTCAGATCATCCTCGATGGGCACCAGCTTGTCGGCGTTCTTGACACCTAGCACCTCGATCATCTGCCGGTGGAGCTGGGGTAGGTCGTATATCTGTGGGGCTGACTGGGACATCTGGAGCACGGCTTGGTACTGCACCACACGCTGCGCCATTGTCGAGCTATTCGGGTCGCTGACGGGGATCACTTCCACCATCATGTAGTCTTCTACCCGAGCACTGATCGCCCCCCGTTCAGGGATATAGTCATACTCCGTAGAGGCGTACTCTGACATGATCACTTTGAGGAGTTTAAATTCCTGTTTCATGGCATAGTGGACGCGTGCTTGTACCGCAGCCATTGGCTTTAAGGTACGCTCTAATAGCGCCAGCGTGGTGCCCACAGGGGCATTTGCCGACATATCAGAGATGTTCATGTCACTGATAGCCCCTAACCTCTTACCCTCAGTGGTAATCTGATTGAGTAGGGCTAGTAAGGTTTGACTTGGTTCTTTGTAGGGGAGGGGCATGATGTTATCGCGGATGGCCCCAGATGGTACATCCACATCCTTCCATTCTCCCGGCTCTATGGGAGAGTCATCACCTTTAATCCGCAGCCCTCTGGATTTGAGACCTCCGGGTAGATTAGATAACGTTCCTGCATCGACAAGCTGACGTATAATAGACGTACCTGCCTTCGCATAGCCGCCAATAATATGAATCAATCCAAGCCCGTAAAACCCAAATCCGGGCACGTAGACATAGTGGACGAAGTGGTTCCGCTTGATCATCAGGGGATCTTCTTCGGCCCAGTTCCTGCGGATAGCCAGAACGTTATTTGAGCCACGCTCAATGGTGACCACATAGGGCTGGGCTATCCCGCCGTCTTCTTCCTCTCCCGCCTCGTCAATACCGGGAATAACAAGGTCTGCGTGTACCTCATAAATCGTGTATCGGTCATCATCGGTAATCGAGTAACCACCTTCCTCAGCCTTCCGTTTCTCGATATCGGTAGTGAACGGTTCAGGGTCACCTAGCTCAGTATCAAGGTAGAACCCCATCGCTTGGAGCTTCTTTAATTCATTCTTGGTCTTCCGCATGATGTGGGTAACACGTTCAGCGGTCTCTATGTGACTAGCGCCATAAGGCACGATGACATCTTCTGCGGGGATATAGATCGCTACCTGACGACCTAGGGTTGGATCGTAGTAGACCTTTTTGAACGCAGACCCCGCCAGCCCTAGGCTGTAGAGCATCCGTTCATGTTCTGGGCGGTACTCGACCATGCGCTCAGTCAGCTCATAGTTCATGTCTGCCTTAACTCTCTCAGCGGCATCAATCTTGTCTGGAGTCTCTTCTCCTAAGATCTTTACACGTACTGGGCCAGCCGCTGGGAATGTTTCGCTCATTGTCTCAGCTTGAAATCTGATCGCTGCTTCGGCAAGGACTGTGGAATAGACACCACAAGCGCCTTCCCAAGGCTCCGTCCGATCTTCGGTTTTCATGCCTAGCACATCCAACCCTTTGACAAACGTATCAGCCCATTCCTTGCGGGAGTCGGTGTCAGCTTCAATCAAACCAATGAGGTCTTCCGCTAACCCATGCAGTTCACCCTCGTCCAAGGCTTCGGCAAGATTAGCATCAAAGGCCATGAGGTCTGCTTCGCTAATATCTTCAAGCAGTATTATCTCCATACTGCCGTCAGGTAGAAGTACCTCATCTGCCGCTGCTAGGTCTTCGCTGTCCATGATCTCCATGCCTAGCTCTTCCTGCTCCTCATCTAGTAACCCTAGGGGGGCCGTAGCAATACCCTTCTCAATACTCATTCTGTTACTCCAGAGTTTATTGTCATTTTCAGGCTGTTAAGACCAGCGGTCATATCTGTAAACTGGCTCATTGCGTCCCTACTGTTTGATACGCCGCCCATCCCAGACATCACCTGTACTCCAAGGCCGATGCAACCACTCACGTCACTCGCGTAGTTAGCGACATGGATCTGACAGAATGTGCGGTTCGGCACGTTGATAAACTGCCAAGTGTCAGCGCCGTGACTGGGGGAGTCATACCGCTCAAGGTAGTAAAGTCCCTCGGGAATACAGGAGATGTTTGGTGCATTATCCAACCAAGGGTTCTCGATAGTCCAGAAGATAGGCCCTTGCGTGTCGCTAACAAGTCTCCCCACGGTCTCAGTACTACCATACTTGAATCTAGTTAACGTTAAATTCATCTATAGTCTCTCAATAGTATTTAGGCCCAGCGCCCTTACCTCTGCCCTTGAAATACCGTATATCTTCTGGCTCGTCACTGGGCAGTCGTATGAACCCACCGCTCCTGAATCTCATCAGGGCCATGACAGTCGCATCCACTAAATCATCATGGGACGCGAACGGGAACCCAGCGATCTCCTCGATCACTTCCTCGGCCCAACGGGTCTGCGGCATCCAGCATAAGCCCGATGCTACTATATCAGCAACAGAATTCAACCGTGCCAGCTTATCACCAGAACCCCTATGCGGGGTATATTCTTGTACAGGGAGACCCATCCGGCGCATTTCTTGGTACAGAGCTACCCCAGAACTCTTCTTCTCAACGATAAACGCATCGGGTTCCCACTCCTCGTACTCGTCCATCGCCAGATCTTTAAGGTCGGGGAACTCCAGTCGTTTCTTGATGCTATTGAGCAGGATGATGTGGTACGCGTCTACGCTCTCATTGAGGAAGACCCCCCATGTGGTTAGTGCAGTATAATCAGCTCGGTTATGCTTCTCCGCTGCGGAGTCAAGCGTCATGATGATATACTCACACTTCGGGGGATCTTCCTCTTCCCACATATTCCACCACTCACGCTTGACTATCGCAGCTTCTTCGGCAGTGGGTTGTTGTTGGTACTGGGCATTCCACTGGAACACCGGCATTGACGCTTTAGTCCGTAGCAGGGCTTCAACACCAAAGAATTCAGGCCATAACGCCTTCTGGATCGGCTTCCCTGTCTCTTCATCGTCAACTTCAAGTATCGCAGGGAACTCTATGACCTCGAACGCATCGGCACGCTCATTCTGGGCCATATCCTTTAATACACGCCCTGTCAGGTCGTCCATGTGCCAGCGTGTGGCTACGATAGCTACTCTTCCCCCCGGCATTAACCGTGTCCGTGCTCCGAACGTGTACCAGTCATAGGCCCGAACAAACGCCGAGAAGTTGCCATTGATCACGTCTTGCTCAGAGTGCGGGTCATCAATCAGTAACAAGTCAGCACCACGCCCAGCGATAGAGGAGCCAACCCCGCATGCATAGTACTCACCACCCACATTAGTGTTCCAACGCCCTGCCGATTTACTGTCTTGAGCCAGCTTCACCGAGGGGAATATAGATTGATACTCGTCGGTGGCAATGAGGTTACGTACCTTACGCCCGAAATCAACCGCGAGGTCTGTGGTGTGAGACACCATCATCACCTTCTTATCAGGATTACGCCCCAAGAACCACGCGGGGTAGAAAATAGAGACTACTTGGCTTTTACCGTGACGTGGCGGGACATTAACGCATACCCTGTCCTTATCACCACGCTCAATCGCCATGAGCATATCGGCCAATATCCGGTGGTGCTTACCGACAATGAATTCCGGCATCATGACCTTGCAGAACTCTATCAGGTCATCATAGGCAAGCTGGTTCGCCTTCCGGTTCGCCAACTCATTGACCATTTTATCTATCTCGACCACCTCATCGGGGGTGTAGTCGTCGATATTGTCCAGCAGCAGGGTTATTTCTTCCTCTGAGAAGGCCACGGCTTCACTCACTCTGCTCACCGTACATTTCCTCAGCCACATTCAGCACGGTACCCTCAAACTCAACGGGTACGTCAGGGGTATCGGCGGGGTTCTCCCACGGGAGGGCTTCAGGGTCTACCCGCACCAGCTTTTCCAGCTTTTTACGTAGGTTTGCACGTAGGTCATCAGTGCTTTGGTGGGTAATGGTCACCTCACTCTTCTCTGAGAACAGCCCAACGTCCGATATCTTGCCTAATAGCTCCAAGGCACGGAGTCTTATCCTCGCGTCCGTATTATCTGCCTCAAGAATGAGCTTGTTAGTGACTAAATGGCGTATCTGAGTGGCACTTTCAGCTACCGAGGTGCCAAATTCTACCAAAATAGCGTTAGTGAGCACTAACGAGGCAGGGGTCATCTTCGCAAGCTGTTTTTTGGTCAGCTTTTTGGAGGCTTTCTCCGGGTTTTCAGCGTAGGTATAGGCTAATTCGATAGCAAGATCAGTATCTAGGTCAGAGGCTTTGGTCTCTGTGTCGGTCTCTAGGTTATACAGGTAGTTTACGGTCTCACAGGCAGCAGCGACTCGAACTTTAAGATCCTCGAAAGGCTCGTCATCTAGTAAAGGGACACCGTGGTCTACTTTAAGTTCTATTGACATAAGATCGTATGAGATCGCAGGTGGTTAACCGTTAGGGCGAATCATACCCAATGGTTGGAATAAGGACAATAAAAAATTTTTCGGGGGCTAACTATTTCATAGGGGGGTGTTCCGCTGAGGGGGTACAAACGAAAAAACGGGGTCTAAAACGAAAAAACGGGGGGTTATTCGTGTGAATTAGTAATATAGAAGCAGAGG
>Ga0233439_10004220_pt1 | contig 14099 bp, 8 predicted proteins | sample SI_123_September_6_FD_182713 | JGI IMG/M metagenome (GOLD analysis project Ga0233439, IMG submission 182713) | Seawater microbial communities from Saanich Inlet, British Columbia, Canada - SI_123_September2016_100_MG | ecosystem: Environmental > Aquatic > Marine > Inlet | place: Canada: British... | reverse complement strand
GATGGACATCATCGGTGCAGGTGATCTCCAACGTATGAAGGCTATGGAGAAGCTTTCAAAAGATGTGTCCAAGACATTAGTTGAAGGTGGGGCTAAGAATTATAGACTCATGACTCAAAACTTGGAGGCTATTTCTCATAGAATAGGTGGGCTTCAAAAAGAGCAGATGAAATACCTGACCATATATGACAAAGCAGTCAAGTCAGGTAATGAGAACATGATCAAGCTCGCTGAGAAAAGACTCAAATTAGCTAACAAACAAATGGAAGCGAGGCAGAAAGAAATAGAGCTTGAGCAAAAAAACTACACATACGAATATCAGAAGCTCAAAGACCTAAAGAAAGAATTAGAGTTCGCAGGGTCTAATATGCAGGGTACGATGTTCGACCCCGACCTTAACTTCAGAAATATAGATAAAGTTGCAGAGTACGCAGAAGGTCAGTTTGATCATGTAGCCGGTGCTTTTGGCGATGCGATGAGTGGGAGTCTTGATAATGTTGCAAGTAGAGGTATTGGGATTACAAGAGGTATTTCTAAAAGACTAAGAATTGCAGGTCAGCAGATTGAGGCTAGGGATGAGAAAAGTGGAGGACACTCCAAACTAGGAGGTATGATTACCAAGCTAGGTAAAGGTTTAGCTGTTTTTGGTGGTATCGCCGCAGGTTTATTCGCTGTAGCTAAAGCCATGCAAGCTGTTGAGGAAGCACAGAAAGGTGCGAACAAAGAACTCTTAGACTCTGTGGGTGGCACAGACCTAATGGTCTCTGGTACAAACAATCTTTATGACGCAGTAAATACACTGAGGAAAAGTTTATCAGACGGTTCGTTTGCTAACTCAATGGGTATGTCTCTCGATGAAGTAAGAGGGTTAGTAGGTGAGCTTCATAGTGTAGATATCACTATGAGAAGTCTCCAAGGAAATACTTATGCTCTTAAAGACATTATGAAGGATTTCCAAGGTAATGCTAAAATGCTTGGTGTTTCTTTTGCAGACGTTGCTGATTATTCTAATAACTTTAGAATGGAACTCGGCTATGCCGCTCAGGATGCGTCTTTCTTAGAAAGAATGGCAGATCAGTTCAATACTATTAGAGATTTAGCCCTCCAATCTGGTTATAATACTAACAAGTTCTTTCAGACTGTGAAGAAACTTACGGATGGCGTAGACAACATGAACTATCGTGTAGGTCAAGCAGGTAAATTATTTCTGAATCTCTCTAAAGTGTTAGGGCCTAAAGCTGCTGAAGCATTTGCAGAAGGCTTGGCAGGTGGCTTCAAAGGTGAGGGTGTTGTCGATAGATACAAAAGAATAATTCTTACAGGTGGAAAGAAATCGAAGAAAATTATTAAGAGCGTAGCTGAATCGGCAGCCGCTAACTTCAAGAAAACTTTCCAAGGGTCGGGAGAAGATGACTTTAGTAAAGAGAAAGAAATACTTCAGAAATACGGTATTAACGTAGAAGGAGACAAGAGATCAATAGTGCAGGCTCTAGCGAGCAAGTCAGATAAAGAACGTCAGATGATAATGGGAGAGTTGCAGACTACAGGAGGTAAGGGTCAAGGTATGTCTCGTCAACTTATGGGCATGTTTGACTTGGCTAAAGGCTCAAAAGGTGGTCTTTCTAATATGGCGATGGCTCTTGGTCAAATGGACATGATGGGCAGTATGCAAATGCAAATGGCTCAAGTGAACGCATTTCTTGGGGATAAGGGTTTTGCAGGAGCAAGTGCTACACAACTCGAAGCTCTCTCACAGTACACAGGGAAGAGCATGGAAGAACTTGAGAATATGCGTCAGATTGACTTTATGATGAGAGGTCAATTCATGGAGCTTGAGAAAATAAGGCAAGGTACAGGAGATGATGCAACCAAAAAGGCGGAACTAGAAAAGAAGGGCTTCAAAGGTCTGACAGTCAAAGACGGCAAGATACTTACAGACACAGGAGAAGAAATAACGAATCTTAATGAATATATGGCTTCTCAAGGTTCTGTAATGGAAGACATGAAGATGGACACAACAACTCAGAATCAACTTTTGAGAGATCAAACAGATGCAACTCTTACTTCGGCACAAATGATTAACAATCATTTAGGTGGAATCATGCAGAACGCCACAGATGTTTTGGGGCAGATGCTACGCCATCAAACAAAAGACGATGACATCGCTCAATACCAACAACAATATATAGCGGAAACACAGGCTCAAATAACAGAGCAAAAGAAGCTACTTGAAAAAGAAACATCTAAAGGTAAAAAAGAACTAAATGAACTTATCTCTTCCAAAGAGGGGGTTAAAGATGCCAACGCTCTCAGAGAAATAAACAGCAAGATAAAAGAAAAGAGATCACAGATCGAAGGAGGTTCAAGCCAAAGAAAACAAACTTTGGCGAGATTACGAGCACGAAAAAGAGGGCTATCCGGTTCTTCTGGCTATGCGATGTTGGAGAGTTTACAAAAACAGGGTGGTGGAGATGTTAGTAACTTTGATGAAAAGGGTTTAGATAATGTTTCAAAAGAAGACTTGATTAAGAAATATGGCTATTCTCCCGAAGAAGCTAATCAGATGGTGGCTCGTAGGGCTTTAAGAAAAGCAGGCGGAACTCTAAAGGGTCAGATAACAACCAAAGAGCAAGCAGATAAGGTTCTTAAAGATTATGAGCAACAAGATGGTCATTTATCAAGAGCTGGGGGTAAAGGGGCAGAATCCGAGCGTATTAGGAAAGCAACAAGCTCGTGGGGGCCCGGGGGTGCGACACAATATAGTGACGTTATGAGTAGTGTAGGGTCTGCTTTGAGAGGTGCAGGGGTTGAGAGAAAAAGAGAAGGTGCTTTTAATAGATCAGGGGGTACAAGTAGTTTGGTTGCAGAAGATGGAACTGTAATAAGCAGATCTAAAAGCAAAGGGAGAAATACGGGTGTGCTTCAAACTAAAGAATTAAAAACCGAAGATGCGAAACAAAAAGAGCTAAGAGAAGGAAATGCTCAAAAAATCGCTGATGAAATCAGTACTTTAAAAGATAAAATGACCAATGAGACCGATGAGAAGAAGAAAGAAAAAATACGTCAAGAAATGTTCGCTAAGAATAAGAAATTGAAAGATTTCTATGCAGATGCAGCCGTTCTCGCACAAAGGAAAATAGCAAGAGAGAGAGGTGAGGGTGTTGTTAAGAACATTTTAGGTCAAGACACTAAGCTCGACTCTAAAAACAGACGTGATCAAGCGATGAAAAAGCTTCAACGTCAGCTGGCAGACCCATCTTTAGATGATCAAGGCAGAACTAGAATACAAACAGCGATGGATGCTTTAGGTGCAAATGAAGTGTTCTATAGTACAGACTCAAGAAGTGCTTCAACTAGCAACAAACCTATGCTCTTTAGGAGAGGTACTCTTACGGTAGGTCAACCATACGATCAAGTCGATATGTACGACCCAAGAGGAGGAGGAGGTAGTGGAGGAGGTGCTTCTCCTGTCATTAATATTTACGGAGGAGATGAAAAGAGAGTCTTTGATGTCGTTAAAAGAGCAATGAAAGCTCAGTCTAATACTATGATGGGATAAAGAAATATGGCTAAGATTATTAAAACACCATTTCGATCTCATGAAGATCAGTTTTTAAATCAGAATAAGCGACCTGTTGTTTTTGACATCATAGCCCCTGACGGTAGAGATACTATGCTCCCCGATGGGATAAAATTAGTATGTCATTCCAATCCGAAAGACTTAAATTTCAGCTATACAAAGAAAGTCTCACGCTCTCCAACAATTGGTGGTTGGGTTGAAACTTATTGGGGCGAAGAACCCTACACTATTTCTTTATCTCTTTCTTCGGGAGGCTTTATTCGACTTGGTTCTGGTTTGTCTAATGTTACTGGTTCAGTTCAGACTCAGGGAAGTAAACTCGACTCTAAAGAAACTTTTGGAGAAAACTTAGGTGGAAATAGGCGAGAGACGATTACTTATGACAAGTATTTAGACCTTCTCTCACTTTTTCACAACAACGGTTCTATCTATGACGAGCAAGGCTTCATAGCTTTACAAGGCTCTATTAAGATGTCTTATGATGGAGGTACTTGGTATGGGTGGTTTCAGAGTTTCTCGGTGAGCGAAGCCGCTGAAAAGCCTTTCACTTTCGATATGAGTTGTGTTTTCCAAGTAGAAAGAGAAATACATGGAGTAAGAACACAAGGGGGAGTATTCAAATGAAGGGGACTACAGCTACATTTCCTTATGTCAATCTGCCGACAGATGAAGACTTCATATTATTTCCTGAAGACAACATAGGCACTATACCCATAGACGGTAGTCATCAGAATCTTAGAAGGTTTTCACCCTTTATCTTAGAAGTCATACCTCCTAAGATAAACGATCCTAGTACAGGGCAAGAGCGTGTTATCAACTATGGTCTAGTTTCAAGAGTAGATGAAAGAAATAAGCCTTTTTCTTCTCCTCTCAGACAAGTCACACAGAGTCGCCCTTCAAGAAGTCCTCATATTTCTCCTAATCTTTCTTCTTTGGCTTCACAACCTGTAGGTGGAACTAGAACAAGAGCACAAGGAGATGATTTTGTAACTATTTCAGATTCTCTAGGTTCTAAGTTTACAGATAGAAATAATCTTTTAGAAGTAGCAAGACAGACTTTCACTTTAGATTTCTTACCTCCGATAGTATTTCTCATCAATCCTGCAAGTTTAGATGTCGCTTATAACGCTATTCAGAATTTCTCTGAGCAGACAAGATATGGTTTCATCTTTCAAAGGTGGGGTGAAGAACTGCCTGAACTAACTCTAAGTTGTCGTGTTGGGGGTTTTATTGCAGGTAGAGCCCAGAGTGAGTCTGCTGATGAGAATGGGAATCTAAGAGGCGTTTCAGGTCTTCAAATGGCAAGTAAGAAAGACAGTGCTTCTTACAGACAGTTGATGTCTTTGCTTGCTATTTATAAGAATGGTTCAGCCCTTGTAGATACTGTAAGTAGGTCGAGAGCTTACTATGCTGTAGGTAGGCAAGCTATTCACTATGATGGACAGACATGGGAAGGTAGAATAAATACTTTCTCATATTCAGAAGATGAGAACTCTATACATGGTGGTCTTACTTTAGACATCGGGTTTACTGTTTATAAGCATTATTGGCACGATCAAGGTAAAGGGAATATCGAACCACATTTAACCAACGTGGCTAAGAAAGAGGGGGGTTGATATGTCTGTAGATAAAAGACCATATGCAGGGAATTGGTCACCTGACATTCTTAATTATAAGAGGAAATACACGACTTGGACACCCGATGCGATTGTTCTTTTCAATGGAGACACTAAGTTACCGGGCTGTAATGAGTGTAAGAATAAAATAGATTTCCAAGCTTTTATTACAAGTGTCAACTGTAGTGGAGGCACAGACTCAGGCTCTTCTTCCGCAGATATTTCTTTAGCAATACCTTCTCATTATGGAGACAGTATTTTTAAAGATGGAGAATTTCTCTTCCAAACGGGAGTTGAGGTCAACATTTACTACCGAGGTTTCTTTGAAGTTAGTGGTTTACGTCCTGAAGGAGAGACCGTTTCAGAGAATATAGGTGGGGAGCAAGTTGAGTTTGATCTTAACAAAGTAGAAATGCGTCCTTACTACCCTGTATTTCATGGAGTAGTCACATCTGTGAGTTACAGCTTTTCGGGTGGTTTTTATTCCGCTTCTCTTTCCTGTGCAAACATTCTTCATTTTTGGAACAATCAAAAGATAAGCACATCCGCCGCATATCTGGCTGCAAAACCCTCTGCGAGTCGTGGGTCTGTAAGATTTAATGGTCATGTCTACACGAATATGACACCACATCAGATTATCTATGACTTATATAGAGACTCCTCTGGTTCAGCCGATGGTGTAGGGTGGACATTCTCTAGGAAATCCAATATGACAGGAAAGACACAACTAGAGGGTAGGTCTGAAAGTCTTTATTCTCTTTCTTTGTTGTATTGGAACAGTCGCTTTGCACAAGGAGCTTATTCTTTAAGAATGTACGGAGCATCGGGGGCAGTATATACAGGGCTTCAAACAACGTACTTGGGAAATAAGATAGCTACTTCTAAGAAGCTACAGAAGTTGAGTACATCGGCAAAGAAATCTAACGCCGCTCAAGAGTTTCAAACTGAGTATGCAATCAAACTTTCGGAGAGAGATGAGAAGCTCAGAGTATTGAGACAACCTGATGGTGATTATCTCCCTGCACTCCCTGGTTCTAAAACAGGTGTTTCCGTAGCAGATCAGAAATCTTTTATTACAGATATTTCTGCAATGGGTAGCTTTGAGTTGTTCGATACTCAATATGACACGAAATTAGGAATTGCAAGTCAAGTCGCAGACAAAGCAGGTTATGAGTTTTATCAAGATGTAGATGGGTCTTTGGTATTCAAGCCCCCCTTCTATAACCTAGATACGAGTTCTAGTCGTGTATATAGAATAGAGAATGAGGATATTCTTGATATTTCTTTTGAAAACCAAGAGCCTGAGTATACATATGCAGTGTGTAAGGGAGGCTTATTCAGAAATACCGCAGGGCTTGGTATGGAAGGTACTTGGGGTGTTAAGAGCACCTATGTCGATTATAGGCTTGTTGCGAAATATGGTTGGAAAGCTTTAGAGTTTGACACGACTTTCTTTAATAACAAGACAGCAGCTTACTATGCGGCAGTTGTGGAGCTAGAGAAATCGAATGTAAATGTGAATGGGTGTAGTGTAACTATTCCTTTAAGACCAGAGATGAGACCCGGCTATCCTGTTTACATCCCCTACATAGATTGCTTTTATTATGTTACGGCAATAAGTCATTCTTTCTCTTTTGGTTCAGACTGTACGACAAGTTTAACTTTGACAGCTCGAAGAAAGAAGTTCCATGCTCCTGCAACTTCATCTAAAAATGGAATAGAAAGTGTAGACTTAGGTAACCCTGCTCTACCTCCCAAGAGACTCATTTTTAAAGATCAGAGAGGGCATTATAATACAATAGGTTTTCCTAATGTAGTTATGGCTCTCGACCCAACTAAAGTGAATCCAAACCATTCTTTCTTTAGGTTTGATTTCCATGAGGGGCTTGTCTCTAACAACAGTAAACTTAGAAGAGCATTTAAGAATGCTCTTATTTTGCAAGCGTATGAGATGAAGATACTAACTCTTTCAAGCTCGGCTAGTGCTGATCCAAATGACGATGGTTTCTTTAATGGTCCTTGGACTTTGAGTATAGAGGGCGAAAATGGTGGGGCAGAGACAATTAAACTTGGAAGAGAAGTTAGGAGAGTACCTATTTATAAAAAAAACCAAGCGGGGAAAAAAGTAAAATCAGGAAGGTCTAAAACAGTTGGAGTGGATATTAAAGGCACTTCAGCACTAAGGGGACTCGCTCAGGCAAGAGACAAAAAGATTTCAGACGCTATGAAAAATAGAAATAAAGCAGACTTTGGTGAAGTAGATAAAGAAGCTAGAGAAGCATATTATAAAGCAAGAAATGATCTTAAAGGGGGAGATAATTTTACAGTAATAGACTTAATCGACCTTGTTCAAGATAGTAATCCAAGTGGGGGTCAACCTGACAGTGATAATTCTGCAAGCACTGCTAATATTCTTAAGTTGTTGGACGACAAGAAATCTTCTTTCAACCCCAATGTGCCAGGCTACTATCGCTATTACTCTAGTTCACACCCGAAACCTGAACATCAAGCTCCACTTGATATGGTAGTAGACCCAGAAACTAATAAACTTACGAGTTTAGACCCACAACTCTTGGTTGATGGGGTAGAAGGTTTTGTAATAAAGGATAAGAAGACTACCCCCGCATTACCTGACGAAGTTGTAGTACAGAAAGAGACTATCAAGAGAGGTTTTAAAACTAAGACTAAGTATTCTAAGGCAGAGCCAGAAATAGTCCCTACGAAAGACATCCTTCATCTTTCTTTCCAATATCATGGTGCTTACAAGAAGAAGGGGATTTATACTGACGCTATTAAAGTGAAGCGTAGTCCTAAGAGTATAATAAGAGACATTAGAAAGGCAGTTACAAGCGGAGTAAATAGGGCTTTCAAGGGAAAGAAATCTATTCTATCTAGTGCTTTAGTGCTGAGTGTATTTCCTAATACAGGCCAAAAAAGTCAAGCTCTAGGAAACCAGTTGAAAACCGCTCAAGTTCGATTTAAGGATGAGCATATCTCTATTACGGATAAACACAAAACTGTTGTTCCTAAAGACAAGAGAGGGATTATTTCTCAAACTATTAAAGGGATAGTCGCAGGAGTTAAATCCGACCATGCACCTATTTTCATAAATATGAAAAATCTTACAGAAGCACAGTATAAAACAGAGGTAAACAAGATTGTTCTAGACCTAACTCTAATCTTTGGGGTAACAAACATAAAAGGTTCAAAAGGTATTTCGGGGAAATCCAGAGTAGGAGAGACCAATAAGTTTAATGGTTATGTCTCACCCATATTTCCTATTTCTGATGAAAAAGGTTATGAGGTTTTCGGGGCATATCAATATGGTAGAGGTTTGGACATAATCCCCAATGGGGAGTTTGATTCACTCTTAAAAAGAGATGCTACTTTGCTTCTCACAAATACTGAGTCAGACCAACTTCTTGAGGGGGTGAAAGAAGGGAATGGACGATTCGCCTATCTTACCGTAGCAGGAGCTGTTTACAAGAGACTCAATGGAGACGGTGCATCAATAGGGCAGGAGTTAAAAGACGTTTATTTCAGACTGACAGGAAAAGAGGCTCCAGGTGAAAAAAAGAACTTAATTAGAGGTATTGCTACTGCCTTAGAAAAATCGGATCGTGGAGATCAAATTGTAGTGAACACACCGACAAGGTTGAGAGATCTACGACCTTTATTACAAGAGAAAGAGGCGTGTGATTGTCGTGCAGATAACGCAGACATTCAGATTATTTTGGCAGAGGAGTTCCTTCAACCTGTTGAAGGAGAGGAACAAGAGAGTGCAATCGTAAGAGCACAGAAAGCCAAGATAGAGAGCAAAGTAAAAGATTGGTCAGACAGACAAGCTTCTCTTCAAGGAGAAACAGAGTCTTCTTCTTCAGCTTTACCTACAAACATTGGTAGTAGAATAGAGGGGGCGATTAAAGACTTTAAGTCTCTGAGTGATTTCCCATTACCTAAGCCACCAAAGGATTAAGAAATATGAGTCCAAAAAATCCTGTTAGCAGAGCTAAAATGTCAGCCAATGAGCTGAACTTAGAAATAAAAACAAGAGCACCTAGAAGTAAAGATCCAGGAAATAACTTTGGTTTAGCTATAGCGAGAATTACACATGTCTATTGGGAAGAAATGCGTGTTTCCATAGAGACTGTATTCGGAGATTCTGATAGGACACCTTATAATGGTGTAGAAATAACTCAAGCTTCTATTGGGTCTAGACATTTCTTAGGGGCAATGCCCGAAATAGGGGATTTCTGCGTTGTGGGTTGGTTTGGAGCTAATACAGGAGGCGGAGCAGGAAAGAAATCGCCTGCTATTCTTTCTTGGATGCCTAGACCTTCTTATTTCGGCTATGATTGGCTTCCTGTTCAAGACTATGGCTCTGATGAGGGTGTGATGGAAACACCTGCTCAAAGAGAAGAAATAGAGTCTCATGCAAATCGCTTAAGGTTTAAGATGAGACATTGGGAGCCAGGGATGGTGGGTGCGAGTTCATCTCAAGGTTCAGATTTAGTATTAGACGAGAGTGTCTTACTGACAAACCGAAGAGCAAATGAAATCTTACTTAGAGATCAAGACCAAGCGATTGTAATGAGGTCTCTTCAACAGTTTCATGCTATGTCAGGAGCTAGGATTTATGGTGGCATGGTACAGAGAGATGCTCAAATGCTTCCTAAAGAAATGGTGTATGAAGATACTCTTTGGGATATCAAAGAAGTCTTAGACGAAGATGGGTTTCCTGCTGAGAACACAGATACAGACCAAGATAAAATAGGACACCTGAATCCACACCCATTATTTCTTAAAGGTACAGATGGTAAGACAGACATAGAGAGAGAGCGAGGGGATACACTCCCTTCTACAATCGACCCATATTCTTTCTTTCTTGATGCGGGGGTTATTTCTTCTGATGGACAAGTTCTTTTCGATTACGACAAGGGTGTAGTCTATGGGGGCAAATCTATCCTCAGAATAAACAAGGTCGGGGATTCAGCAACTACAGAGTCTTTGACAGAATATCGTGTTGAGCTTTCCCATACTTCTAAAGGTACACTACCTGTAACAGAGGAGACAGATGGCTTTGATGTAGATAAGCAGGAAGACAAAGAGCGATACATTGAAAATGTGTTAGGTTCTGTCGTAGGTAATGACCCTTTCGGAGATGAATCTGAGCTATATGGCATACCACTAAAAGCAGTGGTGGATGATGAGGGTGCTAGAATTGAAGCCGAGACTTCGGAACTAGGAGATCAAAGTGCTACTTTGTTCAGATTATTTCCGATAGATGAGCCGGAACAGTCTGCGACTTTCACATCTTTCAAAAAAGATGGTTCGTTTATAGCAAGTATAGGTTCGCTATCTTCTGAAGCAGTGAACATAAATGTTGAGGGTGGTTTAAAAGTACGCTCAAGGACTACTACAGAAATAAAAGCATCTAAAGTTAGTCTTGTCGGTGGAGTAGACGAGGGAGACGGGGTGGAGATTTCATCGGGTCAAGGTGTAGTTGTAATCAAAGGTGAGGGCAGTCAAGAAATAGGGGGTCAAGGTTTAGGTTCAGATTTAAAGAAGACTAGTATTTCTTTGCAAGCGAAAAAGAGTATTTCTTTACAGTCTAGTACTGCGATAGTAATGGATGCTCCGATGGTTGACTTTTCAAACGTGAAGAGTTTCAACTTTTCAGCTCAAGACCAAATGGCTTTAAAAGGCGGAAGACAAGTAAAGATAGACACCGAGAACTTGCTTGTGAACTCATCAGGACCAAAAAGAGAACTTATTTCTGGCCCAAGCCAAGGTATACCGATAAACGATCAGGGTGAGAGTAAGATAATCGCTTGTTCTCCTGCTACGGGTTCTGTAGGTGGTGTTGTTAAGAATACGACACTTGTAGCAGGCGATGAGCTAAAGACTCAGATAGGTCCGGGAAACAACACTACGTTGATGAGTGCAGGTACACATTCAACTGCGGTTGGGACAGGGGCTATTTCTCAAACTGTGGGTGTGAATAATACACTAACGAGTCCTGTGGGTGTGGTTCAGACTTTAGGAGCAGGCAACTCGATAGTGAATGTGTCTACAGGAGCACACAGTGTGAACTCAACTGTTGCAATAGGTATGCGAACAGTAGGTGTGGCTAATCTTTCGGGAGCGTCTTTAGTTTTAGAAGCTACTGCAAGCCCGTCTGTTGTAGGCCCTATAATGTGTGGTTCAGATATCCACCCTTTGATAGGACTACCTTATGCCGCTCTAGGTATGTTGCCTAGATCCCAGGTTTTAGCACCGAAGGTTGCCCCTTAATAGCCTTCTTTTATATCAAGTCTTGGTACATCTCTCTTAAAGTCTCGACTATTTCTCTAAAGTCATTCGTCTTAGTTTCAAAAGCAGGCACTTTTATTTCATATTCTCCGTTTATTTCGCAGTAAACAACTACATCGTCAGGAAACTGATCTTCTTTGAGAAGGAGTTGGTATTTCATACCTGTGAGAGTTTTGGAATCAAACTCAAGTTTAATTCCAAAACCACTCGATGAGAGTATTTGGTCAGAGATTATATTTGCTTTTTCTTTTGCTTGCATACCTTCGTATATTTCTTTCAGATTGAGGATAAGATCGAAGCTTCTTCATTGTCCCAAAGGATTTCTCCTTGAGATAACTTGGCGTGAAGAAGTTTAAGCCTGGCATCGCTTTGGAATCGGGGGCTTGAAGAAATAGCTGACATCCACTTGGTCTTATACAGATCACGATCAGCGATCTTTTCGTAGAATGTGTGCTTACTCATATACTCTTTTTTCCAATGAGAAATACCTTCCGCCCAAGTGGTCTTCCAATTAGTAGTCCTCTTGAAGTGCTTTCGATCTCTCGCCTTTCGATTAAGAGTCCAACCATTGACTCTACTAACGAGAGTCAAGTTCATGGAAGCGAACCCCTTCGTAACGCAGTTGTCGTTTTTGGTTTGAGTAGAAGAAAGTTTGATAGCCACTTTGGGGCTAAGGACAATAAAATAGATTCCTTGCTTATCTAAATCTCTTGTCCAAGAATAATTCTTGGCGTTGAGCCACGTTTCAAGTTCAGTTCGGCTAATATTAGTGTACGACATCATTACGCTCCATTTGTTTGGTGTTTAGAGGTTTTCTAGGAAATCATCAAAGTTATCAGACACATTGTCTTGTTCTACATTCTTCACGGGGGGTGTGGAGTCCAGGTTTTTTTCCTTTTTCCACTTTAAGAATTGATCTCGGTTATCTTCATATTCTTTAAAGAGAGCAAAGTTCTCTTTGTCCATAGCGTTTATGGACCAGTACTCTCTAGTCTCTTCACCTTCGGGACAAACTTTGGCTTGTTTTTTAGTGTTGTGTAGATCTTCGGGGAGAAGACAAGTCCAATATCCCTCTTTATTAGAAAGAGGCACAGCATATACTGAAACATGGACTTCGGTGATCTCTACTTGTTTGACAGATTGGTCTGCACATTTAGCCCAAAATACATCTCCTTTTCTTGGTATTTCTGTTTCTTTAGAAATAACACTACCCTTTATGTTTTTAGGTTGAGTCACATTTATTTTAACAAGACCAGAACCTGAAACATAGTCATCGGGATAGAAGCCCTTCTTATCTCTCTTGGGTTCTCTGACTGTCTCAGGCACGACTTCTTTTGTTTGAGATGGAGTTTGACTTTTGCTCTGTTTCTTTGTGTCTTTTTGATATGCTTCGTTTAAGCCTAGTACTTTACTTTCACCAAGAGCGTTATTGAGTAGCTCCACTTCAATATTCAAATCCATGATAGAGGTTTGTTTTTTAGAGCCTGCGACAAGAATGGTTTTTGATGCGAGAGCTTTATCGTCTCTATGGAATACCCCTAGTTTTTCTCCATGTTCTAAGAGTAAGTTCCAACGAGCATTTCCCATTTTTTTAATGCCCAATGCCTTACACGCATATTTCTTCCAATGGTCTGCTTTTTTTCTTTTCCCTTTGTCACTCTTCAGTGCGTCTAAAACTGCATTGCAGGCTTTTGTTTGTATGTCCATATGTTGGTGTCTCCTTGTGTGAGAAAATAAAAAGATGACTTTCGTCTTCGACAATATGTGTAGCATCTCTAAACATAGACGTATCTTTGTAGCCTATTTCTGTGAGTCTGTACTCTACACCTAGAATTTTATATACGAGTACTTGGTTTGTGGTTTGTGCCTGTTCTTCAGAGTAGAAGCCACATTGTATTGGACTCTCTAAAATACGAGCGTGGGTCTTGTCTGATTTTAAGCCGATGTCTTTTCTATTTTTGAAAGGACAATAGCCACAGACATTGTACAAGTATTCTATATTCTTTTCGGAGGGATCTTGATCCAGATTTAAATCGAGACTTTTTTCTTGTGTCTCCCAATGTAAGGGTGGGGACACAGGTTGAGCAGACAACTTAAGGTAATGGTTTAAGAATTTACGATAGAGTTCTTCTTCGCTCATAAACTTAGTTCTACCAGAATAGTCAGAAGCCATGTATTTCCTCTCATATGAAGAGAAGGAACTATTTCCATGAAAGACTAAGTTGTAAAAACTAGTGTCGTTTTCTATTAGAGAACACACAGGTCGTGTGTACCCTAGATTTCTAATAATTCTTAAATCAGTAGGGTTGATGTATAACATAGGAGACTCCTAAAGTTTTGTTTACTAACATATCTCGTAAAAGGTTTTAAAATGAGCGTAGACCCAGATAAACTCTCTTCTTTCTTTCGGGACTTATTTAAACGCCCGACATACCGTATGTCCTTATTTGGGCTTTATAATATTGACCGCAATGGAGACATTGAAGAAATAAAGAATGAAATTAATGGTTTCATAGACCCTGTTTCTTTGGCAAAAAGAGGATATGCGGGTTTTGTGTGGGATCTTAAAGATTTGGGAAAAAAAGAAATAG
>Ga0233439_10004218_pt1 | contig 14103 bp, 13 predicted proteins | sample SI_123_September_6_FD_182713 | JGI IMG/M metagenome (GOLD analysis project Ga0233439, IMG submission 182713) | Seawater microbial communities from Saanich Inlet, British Columbia, Canada - SI_123_September2016_100_MG | ecosystem: Environmental > Aquatic > Marine > Inlet | place: Canada: British... | reverse complement strand
AACACGCGGAAAATGGCGCCCTTAACAGAACGCCCCGTCACGTGCAGGTGCGTTCATGACGGGGCGTTCTGTTAAGGGCGCCATTTTCCGCGTGTTCTGGCCCTGCAAGGATGGCTTCGTCAATTTCATCATTTATGGCGGTGTCGCTGGACGACGCACCAATGAAGGCCTTGTGGATTGGATGAAAACCGCCGGGGCCGATCTTGGGGTTTTGGCAGACATAGATTGGGCGGGGTATGATTCAACCCAAGCCACCCAGGAAGAAGTCGATGCAATGGAAGCGCCCATTGGCAAGTTCTTCCTGACCGTCCCCAAAGCAGACTTTCTCCAGCAAGCCTTTGAACGCGAAATGCTTGGCTATCCGGTTAACAACGTCGCCGACATTGCCAAAGACCCACAGTTTGAGGGCCGCGAGTTTTGGGTTGATATGCCCACCGGCGATCAAGAGGGGTCAACTGAGCGCCATTGCGGTGGGTTTGCTGTTGTGGATGGCAAGCGCCTGAGCGTTGATCGCCCAGTGCCATTATCTGGCCAACATAGCCGCGAAGTCTTATCCCAGTTTGGGTTCGAAGATGGCGACATCGAAGGCATGATCAAGGACTCTACCGTCGGAGACAAATCATGACCGCCCTGCCCCAGGCCCTTAAGGGTTTAAAAGTCATCGAAGTCGGTGGTTATGCGGCTGGCCCATGGATTGGCAAAGTGTTGGCCAATTTTGGGGCCACGGTCATCCATATCGAAGCCACAGAACGCCCCGACGGGTTCCGCCTGCAATACCCGCCCTATAAGGACGGCAAAAAAGGCATTAACCGATCGGGTTGTTTTTCATATTTCAACGATTCCAAATATGCCATCACCATGGATGTGAAAAAGCCCGGCGGCCTGGCGCTTGCCCGGAAACTTTCAGACTGGTCAGATGTTTTGGTCGAAAACATGCGCCCCGGTGTTATTGATCGCATTGGGCTTGGCTATGAAGACGTCAAGAAAACCAATTCAGATCTGATTTTCATGTCGACCTGCAACATGGGCCAAACCGGCCCCCGTGCAGCCACCGGTGGCTTTGGGTCACAATTATCGGCCCTTGCCGGGTTCTGTGGCCTGACCGGGGATGCAGATGGATCGCCGCAGTTGTTGTATGGCCCCTATATTGATTTTGTGGCGGCCCTTGTTGGCACGCCCCTTTTGCTGGCGGCCCTTGATCGTCGTCGTCGCACCGGAGAAGGTGCCCATATTGACGTTTCCCAATATGAATGTGGCGCATTCTTCTTGGGTGGGGCTTTGCTGGATTATCACAAAAATGGCACCGTCATTGAACGCGAAGCCAACAACGATGCTATCGCTGTCCCCCACAATGCCTATCCGTGTACCGATGATGGCTGGATTGCTGCATCGTGCTGGGATGATGATGAGTTTAAACGCCTGTCACAGGTAGTTGGACAGCCGGGCTGGACAACAGACAAACGATTTGCCGATGCCGATGGCAGGCGCGCCAATGTATCCGATCTGGATCAGGGAATTGGCGCATGGACCGCTGGGAAATCTGCCGATGTATGCGTTGATGCCCTGCAAAATGCCGGCGTTCATGCGTATAAAATCAACAGCTGCGCCGATCTGTTTACCGACCCGCAGTTGGCCCACCGCAAGAACTGGCGCGTCCGCAAACATCCGGAAATCGATACCCAGGCCCATTATTTCCCGGGCTTTGATCTTTCAGAGCAACCGGGTGATGTTACCGCACCGGCACCTTTGTTGGGCCAGGACAATGAGATTGTATTCAAGGAATTTCTGGGTCTCTCAGATGATGAGTATAATGAACTGGAAGAAAACGGCGTCTTCTAGCCCTCCCATTTGGGACGCGCGCGACGCGAATAGGGATCGCTGCCATCATGAGCAAACAAACTAAATCCATCACAGACTCCACCAGCCCCGAAACACTGGTTGATCACAACCTTGCCCCGGCTGGAAAAGATGCGGGCATCCTCTATGACCTGCGCCCAGCCCTTGGGGCTGATGGCGCGCCCGTTGATGGGTTGTTTAACGCCTGGATAACGCTGGATAACCCAACCCAGTTAAATGCCCTGACCACCGACATGATGCGCGGCGCAATCTTGGCATTGAAACAAGCCTCCAATGCGCGGGACGTTGTCTGCATTGTCTTGACCGGCAGTGGCACAACCGGTTTTTGCACCGGCGGTGATGTCACTCAACTGGCCCGGTATTACGCGGGAAACCCGCAGGAATTTCGCCAATACATGCGCCTGTTCATGGACATGGTGACAACCATCCTAAGCGTCGATAAACCAACCATTTGCCGGGTTAACGGCATGCGCCTTGGCGGCGGTCAGGAAATTGGTCTTGCGTGTGATTTTACCATTGCACAGGATATGGCGCGCTTTGGCCAAGCTGGCCCGAAGCATGGATCAGCGCCTATTGCCGGTGCCACAGACTTCTTGCCTGTGATGATCGGCGTCGAAAATGCCATGGCGCAGGGCATCTTGTGCCAACCCATTTCTGCCCACAAAGCCTACAGGCTTGGCATGATCACCGACATGGTCCCTGCCCTGAAGGTGAACGGCGAATTTATTCCCAATCCACTGGTGGTCACCGATCGTGCCGTTGATGACACCGGGCATTTTGTTTTAGGCGAGCCTAAAGCCGGGGATGCCCTTAAAGCTGGCAAAAAAATGCTGGGCGAAGGCGAAATGGACCTTTCATTGCTGGATAAACGCGTCGATGAATTATGCACGTCTTTGATGCTCACCTTTCCTGAATGCACGCTGAAAGCCATTGAAGAATTGCGCAAGCCAAAGCTGAAACCGTGGAATGAGGCCTTGAACATGATGAATGAAGGCCGTGCCGGTTTTAGGGCCTTTGATGAAGGCAGTCGCGAAATTGGGCGCGAAGTTGATTTCATTGCCCTGCGCCAGGCACTGGCCAAAGGCACGCCGTGGTCCGAAGACCTGATCGATAGCCTGATGCCGGGAAAAGACTAGGTAAACATTTATTAGCCCAAGCCCTTTATCATTGCCCAAATTATGGTCTAACAAGAGACAGACCTATAAAATCGCAATAATTTGGTGGTAAATGTCCAATATTTTTGCCCATTGGCGTGATTCCCTGCTTTCGCTTCTGACCCGGTTTGAAGCCTATCGGAAGGCGACGCCATTTTTCCTCGCCAAAGCCTATGGCTTTTTTGTGGTTCTCAATCTGGGGTGTTTCTGGTGGGCGCTTGTCACGGCTTATCCAGAAAAAATATTCGGGGTTGAAGGCTTGGAAATTTTTCTGATGCAATTTCCTGTCGGGCTTTTAGGGGGATTATTCGATTTTTTATCCCTGTTCATCACCCTGTTCATTGCCAAACGGGCCATCAAATCCAACAACAATTTTGCCTATATCGGCTATCTCAGCATTGATCTGGTGATTGCCGGGCTGGCGACCCTTTGGGTGTTGTTCGTCTTTACGATTTCGGGGTGGTTTGTAAATCTGGTTCTGTCGCTTCCCGAAACTTTCGTTGATCGAACGAATTTGTATAACGGACGGGTCCATCGGGCATTTTTCAATCCATTTGCCCCGGAAAATATAAGAAATATTTATTTTGGCATCCTCATGGGGGCATCGGCCATGTTGCCAACCTTGATCCATGGCTTTCACGCATTAAAAGCCATTGGCCGAAAGCTAGGCCCAGCGTAGACAAAAAAACGGCGCAGGATATCCTGCGCCGCTTCTTTTAATCTATGACCGCTTGGCTTAGTGGATTTTCACGTATTCAAAATCCACGGGCTGGCGATTAATGCCACGCGAAGGCGGTGCGATGTAATTGGCAAACTTGCCAGGTTCCGTCACCGGCTTCATCAAGGATTCTACAAATTCCCGGTCAGCAGGTGTTGGCAACCATTCGCCATGACGCGTGTCCCAATCGGCTTCCGTGATCAGCATGCCGTCTGGGCTTGCCTTAACGGCCGCGAAGGGGCCAATGTTGCGATGGAATGCACGGTTGGGAAGGACCAGCTGGAAGTCGACACCATGATCGATCATGATCTTGTTCCAGTTATCAACCCCACGCTGGCTATCGGTGTAATAGTCATCCCGAAGCCTCTGGTTGATGGCGTTCAGTGCGGGTTCTTCCACATCAACGATTGTGTTGTTCTTAATTTCAGGAACCTTGTACAGGTCATTGGTCAGAACGTGATCATCATCGATTTTGGTTTCTTCGTAACGGCCCTTGATGCCCATGGTGTAATAAGTAGCGGCATTGGTGGACAGTTCTTGGCCAAACAGGTCAAGACAGATCGAGAAATGGAAGTTCAACCATTTCTGGATTGTCGGCAGATCAATGCCACCAAATTTACGAACATCCGCAGGATCGGTCAGGTTGTTTTCCTTCATGATCTCACATGAGCGCTGGACGATGCGGGAAATACCGCTTTCACCAACAAACAGATGATGGGCTTCTTCCGTGAGCATGAACTGGCAACTGCGCGCCAAAGGATCAAAGCCCGATTCAGCCAGAGCCGACAGCTGGAACTTGCCATCACGGTCCTGGAAATAGGTGAAGAAGTGAAAGGACAACCAATCATTGGTCGGCTCATTAAAGGCTTCCAAAATACGCGGCTTGTCAGGATCACCAGCATGGCGTTGCAGCATCGCTTCTGCTTCTTCACGACCATCACGGCCGAAATAAGCCTGAAGCAAATAGACCATGGCCCAAAGATGGCGGCCTTCTTCAACATTGACCTGATAAAGATTACGCAGGTCATAAAGCGACGGTGCCGTTGCACCAAGTTTATGCTGCTGTTCAACGGATGCGGGTTCCGTATCACCCTGGGTCACGATCAAGCGACGCAATTCTGAACGGTATTCACCGGGAACTTCCTGCCATGCATCTTCACCCTTGTGCTGCCCAAAACCAATTTTGCGGTCTTTAACAGCAGGTGCCAGAAAAATGCCCCAGCGATAATCAGGCATTTTCACATGGCCAAAATGGGCCCAACCCGAAGGTTCGACGCTGATGGCGGTGCGAAGATAGACATCATTCGCGAGACTGTTTTCCGGGCCCTGATCTTTCCACCAGTCCAGATATTTGGGCTGCCAGTCTTCAAGCGCACGCTGAAGACGTTGGTCCCCAACCAGATTAACGTTATTGGGAATTCTCTCGTCGTAGTCAATGTTAGCCATGTCACAACTCCCTTTTTATTAAAAACCATGTTCTAAAAATGTGGATGTAATTCGTTTAAACCCTGTTCATGTCAAAGCCGGCACGCTTTCCGGAACCAAACAGCTTCAATGCACCTTCGGCGCCAACGGCGTTTGGACGCTGGAAGATCCAGTTCTGCCAAGCGGAAAGCCGGCCAAAGATTTTTGTTTCAAGTGTTTCCGGACCAGCAAAGCGAAGGCTTGCTTCCATGCCGGTCAGAGAATCTGGCGACATCGCAACCCGTTGTTCGATGGAAACACGCACTTCATCTTCCCAATCGATGTCATCGGGGATGAACGTCACCAAACCCAGTTCTTCAACACTTGCCGCATCCAGGTCTTTGCCAATGGCGGCCTTTGCCGCTTCAACACTGGCGTCATCGTCCAAGAAACGGGTCTGCAACCGGGTCAAATCATTGCACATCGGATAGTCGCCAAAATTGGCAGATGTCAGCCGCACCGTTGCAGGGGTATCGCCCTCTTTCATCACGCCATCAAGCATGAAGCTGCGATCAGCGGCGAACAGAAGTTCAGCCAAGGTGCCCGTAAAACAACTGCCCGGTTCAACAAGGGTAATGATGGAACGCGAGGTCACATCAATGCGCTTTAGGACCCGCTTTAAAAACAGGCTGACTTCACGCACTAGCCAATCATCGGCATTATCAGCCAGAACCTTGTCGGCTTCGGCAACCAAATCGGCGTCCCCTTGCGTGCGGAACACCCACAGGCCAAGTTCAGGCTCGTTGGTGCGCAGGTGCAAGATCAAGTCATCAAGTTCGCGGGCAAGGGCCAGAGGCCAGAAATCAACGCCCTGGGCATGAATGTCCACAGGATTGCTCGGCACGGATTGTTTCGGTGCATTGACGGTGATGTTCACCAGATTAAGCTTGCGATCAAATTCGGCACTGACATTGTCATAGGTGGCAGAACCATCTTCGATTTTGCGGTTGGGCGCGGTTAATTCGACACCCTTTGCGTCACCAGGGCGATCGGTCTTGGCGGCAAATTCCTTGGCCCGGATAGCGACGGTTTCATCCATTTTGGAACGCGGAACGATTTCATCCACAAGGTTCCATTTAACGGCGCGCTCGCCGCGAATGCCTTCGGTCAGGGTGCAGAAGAAGTCAGCGTGATCACGGCGCACCTTGCGCTTGTCCACCACACGGGTCAGGCCCCCGGTACCGGGCAACACCGCCAAAAGCGGCACTTCCGGCAAAGACACGGCGGAAGAATTATCATCAACCAGCATAATGTGATCGGTGGCCAGTGCCACTTCATAGCCACCACCCGCAGCGGTGCCGTTAATGGCACACAGGTAGGTTTGGCGCGAATTGCTGGTGGCATCTTCAAGACCATTGCGGGTTTCATTGGTGAATTTACAGAAATTAACTTTTTCCGCATGGGCAGAAAGGCCAAGCATCTTAATATTGGCCCCGGCGCAGAACACGTTATCCTTGGCAGAGGTCAAGATGACCGCACCCACTTCGGGGTGTTCAAACCGCAAACGCTGGGTTGCGTCATACAATTCAATATCGACGCCAAGGTCATATGAATTCAGCTTCAACTGGTAGCCGGGTTTAAGGCCACCATCTTCATCAACATCCATGGCGATTGTTGCCACTGAACCATCGATGGTCAGTTTCCAGTGCTTGTATTGATCCGGGTGTGTCTGAAAGTCGATCATTGGGTCTCCACCTACTGCTTGTTTTGTGCTTGTTTGGGATTTTTGCGCGCTCCTATTGAGGCTTCGCGAGAAAAATCCGGGCTAAAAACTTAAATAAGTACCGTAATACCTGTTTACAATTATCCTATTGGGGTCCAAGGTGTCAACCAACAAATTAACAACACTGAAAAAAGCATCATTTGTAAACCTTTTGATAACCATGTCGTAAAGAATAAGGGTATTAATTCAATTGGATAACGATCCTGACTGCAAAGTACATATCGCACGATCTGAAGACATGGATGCGGTCAGTGCATTGGATGCAAAGATCACTGGCGTGCCCAAACTGGCCTATTGGCAGCGGATGTTTAAACAATATGGCACCCGCACAGACCGATATTTTCTGGTTGCCGAGGTCGATGGAAAAGTAGCCGGTTTCATTATTGGAGAAATTCGCGCCTGGGAATTTGGCTCCCCCCCTGCTGGGTGGATTTTTGCCATCGGCGTTGATCCAGAATCCCGTCAAATTGGTATTGGCACGCATTTATTCAAAGCCATCAGCAAAGAAATTCGGGCCAGCGGCGTAAAAGTTGTCCGCACCATGCTGGCGCGCGATGACAATTTGAACATGTCATTTTTTAGAAGCCACGGCATGACAGGCGGCTCATTCATTCAGCTTGAAATGCCACTTGATCAAAACGGAGATGAAACCGAGGCCGAAAGGGCGGAGGCAACATGAAGCTTCAAAAAGCCACCCTGTTTGGCCTTTTTGCCATCCTGGAACTCGCCCGGGAACCGGGACGAAAGGTATCAACCGGGGAAATTGCAGAAATTTACGGCATTTCCGTCAACCATCTGGCCAAGGTCATGCGTGATCTGGGCCGCGCAGGTCTGGTCGAAGCCGTGCGCGGCGTTGGTGGTGGCTATCGCTTTTCCGGGAATGCCAAACGCACATCGCTGTTTGATGTGATTGATCTGTTCGGGGACATCGTCACGGAAGGCGGTGAATTGCCATCCCCTTCTGATGAAACGGATATTGGTCTGGCCCTTGGCCGGGTGCTTCATGAAATCGATGAAATTGCCATCGCAACGCTGAAATCCATCACCCTTGCCACCCTGATCAAGTCCATCGACTGGCAACAAGCCCACGAAACTGCGCAAAGCCAAGCCGGCGTTTAGCTCCAGAATCCATCCCGGTCAACCTCGGCCAACGCCGCCAGTTCTGCAGCACTGGGCGGCGCAATTTCGGCAATTTCCGGGGATGCCTTCACATCCCAACCGGTATTCTCATGGATATCTTCGAACCGATTGCCCCGATGAAGGCCAACCACATGCAATTCGTGATCCGGACCATAGGGGCGCATGATACACCGGTCCGTAATGACCGCCGCCGTTCCACCCTGTGAAAGCCCTGCTTTAGCGCGCCCATCCCCACCATCCAGATACCCGGGCGATGTGACATAGGATACTTTTTCCACCAAACGGCGCTTTTCATGGGTCATGATCACCAACAATTTCTTGGCCATGGCCGCAATATCGGCACCGCCACCGGAACCGGGCAATTTAACCGCAGGGTTTTTGAAATCCCCAATATAAGACGTGTTGATGTTGCCAAAGCGATCGACCTCAGCGCCGCCAATAAAACCGGTATCAACCCGGCCTTTCTGTAATTGCCCCATCACCTGAATTAAACCGGTCGTCCACGCTGCCCCCTTTTGATTGCCGGGATCGCCCATGGTGTAGAGCATCTCATCAGCCGGAGCATTGCGAACAATGCCACATTCAAAAATTCCCGCCGCTTGGGGCGCATGGGTCAGCCGTGCCACGCCAAAGGCAATGATCGGCAGGCGCATGCCAACAAACACCACATCACCGTCTGAAATTTCGCGGGCGGCCGCGATGATCAAGCGCTGTTGGGTGGAATTTTCCATGAAAGCTGTGGGGATAGCCCTTTATTTGCCGGTAAATTCGATGGCGCCATCGGGCAACAGATACAAAACATAGGCATCGCCACCTTCGACCGTTGGCCAATGGTCGCTGCCTGCGGGGTCTGCATACCAGCCCCGTCCCTTTCCATCGAGTTTCGGGTCGCCGGAAACCGGCATAATCATGCCAATTTCTCCGGTGGGATGGACATGATGGGGGCCTTTGACGTTTTCCATACGCACCACATCGACGCTGAATTTCCCGGCCACGGTGTCTTGCTTGATCACCCGACCAAACTTAATCCCGCCCATTTCACGCTCACAAATCCAGCCTTCGGCCTCGCCCGATGCGCACAAAGCCTCAACGCCTGTAAACACGTCCCCATCTGCGGGGAAGGTCTCGTTCAGAAAAACCACAAGGGAATCATCGACGGGCTTCTCTGAAATCTTGTCTGCAATGGTTGCCATCAAACCCTCAAACGTTGCCTTGCTCATGGTATTCCCTCATTTCCAAATGGTGATCTGTTTAAAAACCGGATTATAGAACATCCATTGCAAGGGTACAGCGGCTTGCACGGTGGGCTTCAAATATATATAGATATTGGCCTCCAAATAGCCCAATCGGGGCCAGGTGCTCGCAAAATTCAGGAACAAAAATGACCCAGCAAGAAGATGCCGTCATCACGGTCGAGATTGAAGATGGCGTTGCCATCATCACCATCAACAATCCACCGGTTAATGCCATTTCTCAGGCCGTCCGCCAGGGACTGAAAGAAGCCATTGAGGCCATCAATGACGATGACACCGTCAAGGCTGCGGTCATTGCCGCCCATGGGCGCACGTTTATAGCCGGGGCCGATGTCCGTGAATTTGGCAAGCCGCCCCAGACCCCCAGCCTGCCAGAAACCATTTCAGCCATTGAAAATTCTGAAAAGCCGGTGGTTGCCGCCATTAATGGCGTCGCACTTGGCGGTGGATTGGAAATTGCCCTTGGCTGTCATTACCGGATTGCCGGGCCTAAAGCCCGGGTTGGCCTTCCCGAAGTGACTTTGGGCCTTATTCCCGGTGCTGGCGGCACGCAACGTTTGCCCCGGTTAGCAGGCGTTGAAGCGGCCCTTGATCTGATTTCAAGCGGCCGCCATGCAGGCGTCAAAGAAGGTTTTAAATTGGGCATTATCGATGGCGTCACCGATGGCGAAAACGATGATATCAAGGATTTCGCCATTAATTTTGCGGGCAAAGCCGTTGGCGATCCCCTGCCCCGGATTTCCGCCATGGAAACCGCAAAACCGGCGGATGATTTCTTTGAAACCCAACAAAAAAAGCTGGCGGGCAAGGCCCGGGGCCAACTCAGCCCGTTGATGGCCCTTGATGCGGTCAAAGCCGCCGTGGAACTGCCCTTTGAGGACGGCATAAAGAAAGAACGGGAAATTTTCCAGAAACTGCGCGATTCTGATCAGGCCAAAGCCCTTCGCCATGCCTTTTTTGCAGAACGCGCCGTATCCAAAGTGCCGGGTTTAGAGAATGCAAAACCCAGAACCCTTGAAACCATCGCCATCATTGGCGGGGGCACCATGGGCGCTGGCATCACCGTCGCCGTCCTGCGATCAGGCTTTGACGTCATCATGATCGAATGTGACGCAGATGCCGTGGCCCGGGGCCAAGCCAATGTTGCCAAAAATCTGGATGGTTACGTCAGCCGTGGCCGCATGACAGAAGATCAAAAAACTGATTTATTAAAAAGATTTAGAGTAACAACTGAATATTCTGAATTAAGCGATACAGACGTTGTCATCGAAGCGGTCTTTGAAGATTTAGACGTTAAGAAAGACGTGTTCCAAAAGCTGGATGCGGCCATGAAACCGGGGGCTGTTCTGGCCAGCAACACGTCATATCTGGACCTCAATCAAATCGCTGCATTCACCAAACGCCCCGAAGACGTGGTTGGATTGCATTTCTTCTCCCCCGCCCACGTCATGCGATTGCTGGAAATTGTCCGTGGCGACAAAACCAGCGACGATGTTTTAGCAACTGGGTTTGCATTTGCCAAAAAGCTCGGCAAGGTTGGCGTGTTATCCGGTGTCTGTGATGGGTTCATCGGCAATCGCATCCTCGCCCAAATGCGCAAACAGGCCGATTACATGATCGAAGACGGCGCCATGCCGTCAGATGTGGACAAAGCCGTCGAAGGATTGGGCCTGCCCATGGGGCCGTTCCGGGTCATGGATATGGCGGGACTTGATATCAGTTGGGCTGCGCGCAAGCGCCAAGCACCCGATCGCGATCCCAATGAACGCTACGTTGCCATTGCTGACCGCATCTGTGAAACGGGCTGTTTCGGCCAGAAAACTGGCAGCGGCTGGTATGTCTATGACAATGGCAAATATGAACCCAATCCCGATGCCGAAAAGATCATTTTAGAAGAATCGAGCAAAAAGAACATCACGCGCCGTGAATTCGACCCCCAGGAAATTCAGGATCGCATCCTTTATGCCATGATCAATGAAGGGGCCAAAATACTGGCCGAAGGCATTGCCAAACGGCCGCTAGACATCGATATGGTTGAAGTTTTTGGCTATGGCTTCCCACGCTGGCGGGGCGGGCCTATGTGCACGGCAGATTTGATTGGGTTGCCCAAGGTTCTCGATGCCATCAAGACCTTCGAAAAAGAAGACCCGGCATTTTGGAAGCCCGCTTCGCTGCTTGTAAACCTTGTCGAAACCGGCAAGGATTTCGCCAGCCTTAACGCCTGATTACCGGGACCATCAAGACCATGCCCATCACGACTGCTTTTCCCAGTGACGGCGTGGCCGTTTTAACCCTTGATAATCCAAAGCTGCGCAATGCGTTGACGGCGGATGCCAGGGGCCAATTGCGCGATGCCCTTGAAACGCTTCGCAGCGATATATCCGTCAAAGCCGTTGTAATCACGGGGGCTGGCGGGCATTTTTGTGCCGGCGGTGATATCCGAACCATGGGTGAGACCGACCTTGATGTCATTGATGAACGCATGGGGGATGTTGCCAAAACCGCCACTTTGATCGCCCAATTCCCAAAACCCTTGATTGCTGCCGTTTCTGGCCATGCCGCAGGGGCCGGTGTCAGCCTGGCATGTCTTTGTGATGTGGTGGTGGCCGATGAAAGCGCACAGTTCACATTTTCCTTTCTGCGCCTGGCCCTTGGGCCCGATTGGGGCTTGAGCTTTACCCTTGCCCAACGCATTGGGGCCACAAAAGCACGAGGTTTAATCCTGTCTCGCGGGAGCATTGATGGGGGGCAAGCCCATCGCATTGGCCTGGTTGATACGATATCCGAAGATGGAAAAGCGCTGGAAACCGCAGTGGATCAAGCCGCCCGGTTCAATGACGGCCCAGTCGAGGCCACAAAAGCGGTTAAATCAATGCTGCAAGACTTGAATGGCCTGAAAGCTGCCCTTGAGGCCGAAGCCAAAATGCAGCGCACGCGTTTCCCGGCATGGGAACACCAAGAAGGCGCAAAGGCTTTTTCTGAAAAACGCAGCCCGGATTATACAAAAAAGTCTGATTAAGTTCAGACCCTTTCCAGTAACAACGCAATGCCCTGTCCAACGCCGATGCACATAGTGCAAATGGCGCGATTAACGCCGCGTTCGTGCAGTTCTTGCGTGGCCGTCAAGGCAATGCGTGCCCCCGACATCCCCAAAGGATGGCCAAGCGCGATGGCCCCGCCATTGGGATTAACGTGTTCCGCATCATCGGCAAGGCCAAGTTGGCGCATAACCGCCAGACCCTGACTGGCAAAAGCCTCGTTCAGCTCGATGATATCGATGTCTTTGATGCCAAGCCCGGTGCGTGCAAGCAGCTTTTCTGTCGCAGGTGCCGGGCCGATGCCCATGATCCGGGGCGGAACACCCGCCGCCGCCATGGCAACAATGCGGGCACGCGGGGTAAGCCCGTGCTTTTTAGCGGCATCTTCCGATGCCACAATCAGGGCCGCCGCCCCATCATTGACACCACTGGCATTGCCCGCCGTAACGGTGCCGCCTTCTCTAAAAGGCGTGCCCAGTTTGGCAAGCACTTCCAGGGTTGTATCGGGGCGGGGATGTTCGTCTTGATCAACAATTTTGGGGTCACCGCGCCGTTGTGGAATGGAAACCGGCACGATTTCTTTGGCAAATCGCCCGGACTTCATGGCCGCGCCACAGCGTTGCTGGGACCGATGCGCAAAGGCATCCTGGTCTTCGCGGCTGATGTTGAAATCTTCGGCAACATTTTCTCCAGTTTCTGGCATAGAATCAACACCATACTGGCTTTTCATAATCCTATTGACGAACCGCCAGCCAAGGGTGGTATCGTGCATTTCCGCTGCCCGGGAATACGCCGTTTCGGCCTTTCCCATCACGAACGGGGCGCGCGACATGCTTTCAACACCGCCTGCAATCATCAAATCTGTGTCGCCTGAACGGATGCTGCGTGCCGCCAGCCCCAAGGCATCAAGACCAGAACCGCATAACCGGTTCACGGTTGAGCCCGATACTGTTTCAGGCAGGCCTGCCAAAAGTCCGGCCATTCTGGCAACGTTGCGATTGTCTTCACCCGCCTGATTGGCACAGCCCAGAATCACGTCATCAATGGCTGCTGGATCAAGGGATGGGTTGCGTTCCATCAGGGCTTTAATGACATGGGCCGCAAGATCATCAGGGCGAACCTGGGCAAGCCCCCCACCATAACGGCCAACGGGGGTACGAATGGCATCACAAATAAAAGCGTCCACGATCAATCTCCAAAGCTTATGGGCTGCTGTACAGCACGAAGCGTGCGCTATATTACATTCACAACCAAGATAGAAGCCCTTATAGAAGAACTTGCCACCAATTCGAAGGCTCAGTTGGAAAAAAATGATGGCCCAAAAGCTTTGCCCCCTACCCGATGCCATCGATCGCATCGTCAAAAACGGCAGTTCCGTTGTCATTGGGGCGGGGCTAGAGCCTGATATTCCCTTTTGCGCGGTCTATGAAATTATTCGCCAAGCAAAGCGCGACCTGAGGGTGATTGCGCCTATTTCCGATGCGGCGTCCGATATGTTGATCGGTGCGGGCTGTGTGGGCGGCATCATCGGTGCCTGGGTTGGCAATATGCTGGGCGGGCTTGGCTATAATTACCGCCGCGCCGTCGAACAATCTGTCCCCAATGCCATCACCATCAGCGATTATTCCAACCTGTCTCTGGGCATGGCCCTGTTTGCCGGGGCCAACGGCCTGCCTTATGTGCCCATGCGATCGCTTTTGGGGTCTGATATTGTTCAATCAAACGATGATCTGAAAATGGGAAAAAATCCCTTTAA
>Ga0233439_10004213_pt1 | contig 14120 bp, 15 predicted proteins | sample SI_123_September_6_FD_182713 | JGI IMG/M metagenome (GOLD analysis project Ga0233439, IMG submission 182713) | Seawater microbial communities from Saanich Inlet, British Columbia, Canada - SI_123_September2016_100_MG | ecosystem: Environmental > Aquatic > Marine > Inlet | place: Canada: British... | reverse complement strand
AGATAAGGCACAACGATGCCGATGAAGGTTGCAGACATGGCGAAGTCCAAGCCCCATTCCTCCAAACCCGGCACCACTCTCCCAAAGAAAATCCCTATCATCGTACACAGTTGCCAATTGAAATACATGATGAGTGCGGAGCCTAGGTAGTACCAGTGCATGTGGGTTATTGGTGAGGGTTCAGAATAGCGCCGAACAGCCACCGCAAATGTCTCGTCAGTCAGCCAGAAGGCCAAAGGAATGCGCCAACGTTGAGGCAAGTGACGAACCTGCTGGAGAAGTGTAGTTGAATAGAGGAGGTGTCGTAGATTCACTACGAAGGTGGTCAACACAATGACTGGCCATGTGGCCCCAGCAGAGACCATTCCGAGGGCTATGAATTGAGCTGATCCAGCAAAGACAATTGCTGAAAAAGCCAAAGCTCCCCAGAGAGAAAGTCCTCCACTCTCAGAGAGAGTTCCAAAGATAATTCCAAACGGAATTGCTCCGACAATCAATGGTAAGGTATCCCGAACTCCCCTCCAAAACTCACTTTGTGGTGTCGAATTCATGGGATCACATCAACCTAAGGCAGTTGACCAAGGAAGAACTGACAGGCATGGCTTCTTTCAATGCAGAATGGGAACAGCAGTAACTTCACCCGACTGAACCTGCCACAGCTCAGCGTAAGTTCCCCTGAGCTCCAATAAGTCATCATGATGCCCTTCCTCTACCACCTGACCATCTCTCAACACCAAAATTCTATCAGCATGTCGGATCGTGGAAAGTCGGTGAGCAATAATCAACGCAGTCTTCCCTTTTGTGATTCTGGAAAGACTTTGTTGGATTGCCCTCTCTGTTTCAGTATCAACTGAACTGGTTGCCTCATCAAATACCATGATCGGAGCATCTTTCAGGATTGCCCTGGCAATGCTGAGACGCTGACGCTGTCCACCAGATAAACGAATGCCTCGCTCACCCACTACAGTTTGATAATCATCTGGCAAGGTCATGACGAAATCATGTAGCTGAGCTGATTCTGCCGCAGCCTGGATTTGGGCTAGGTCTCTATTCGGGGAACCATAGGCTATATTCTCCGCAATCGTGCCATGAAACAGGTAAACATCCTGACTTACCAGGGCGATATGACTTCTAATGTCCTGAAGCGTTAGATCCCGTAGATCTAGCCCATCAAGGCAAATTGCCCCACCAGATGGATCATACAAACGCAGGAGCAACTTGATCAGTGTTGACTTACCAGCACCTGTTGCTCCAGCAATTCCGATTGTTTCTCCAGACCGCACCTTGAAATCAAGACTACGCAAGACTGGCTCGCCCCGACGATAGGTAAAATGGACTTGATCGAAGTGTATCTCTCCCTGCATCGGTTTAGGAAGGACTCGAGGTTCGGCAGGATCTTGAATCTTGCTAGGAGTTTGCAGGAGGCCAAACGTCCTTCGGGCACTGGCCTTTGCACGCTCATACTCATCGAGGGTGATCCCCATCCGAGTCAAGGGCCACAACATCCGCTGGATAAGCATTGAAAACAGAACCAACTCGCCAACTGTCAGTACTCCCTTGTCCTCCAGAACCCAGTAACTTCCAAGCAGAAGAACCCCCCCAAAACCAATTGCCACTGCCATTCGAATAAGAGGGACATAGACAGAACTGAAGCGAATTGCAGCATGATTGGCTTTCTTGTATTCCAGTGATGCTTCAGAAACTCGTTGGGATTCAAATGCTTCTGCTGTAAAGCTCTTGATGACAAGTATGCCTGCAATGTTGTTTTCCAGACGACTACTCAACCCTCCAACTGCCTCTCGAACTTGCTTATAACGCGGTGATATGAGGTTTTGATAAAACCAGCTTCCCCAGAGAATCAAGGGAACAGGGAGCAAGCCAATCAGAGCCAATTGCCAGGAAACATCCACCAGTACAAAAATTGAAAATAAAAACAGCACCACTAACTGAAGCAGTTCGTTAAAACCTGTGTTCAAAAACCTTTCAATTTGATTGACGTCATCATTGAGCATCGCCATAGTTTCTCCCATGCGATGATTCTCAAAGAATTCAATCTCTCGTTTCTGGATGTGGTTGTAGGCATCTGTCCGTAAATTGTGTTGGACTCTTTGAGCAAGGTTCATGAAGCCGTACTGGTAGGCCCATTCAAATAAGCTCTCAAAGCCAAAGATGACAACGCCAAGTACTGCAAGAAATACTGCCAGAGACCATGGATCTGCTGTACCCACAAGATTAGCGATCCATTCAGGGGGTTCTCGGCGAACAGAATCTATCACCCAGCCCACAAGAACTGGGGGCATCAAGTCAAGAATCTTGTTCAAAATGCTGTTAAAACAAGCCCACGTAAACCAGCCTCGATGAGGTAGGATGTAGTACAGCAGGCTGATCATTGGATGTGGAGTGGAATTCATCTAGTAACTTTCTTTAAATATCTCGTAGCGTTGAATTGGGCCAAGAAGGTTTCCAACTCAATGTATGCAAATCCATTCAGAACAATTCTTGAATGACATTTTACCGGGGTTATCCTGCCTTAAATTCAGTAATTTTGCACTTTCTCAAAAACACGAGTTCACATGTCGTTTTTTTGTCGTGGTCCCTTGCTGTTCAGCTTGCTTGGATTCGGAATTTTTGCTTGCAGCAGTAATCCACCCAATAATGTTGATTTCAGTTATCCAACCTACAAAAGACTTCATGTGATGGAACTTTGTGAATTGCTCTACACTCCACGCTATGCTCGATACGTTGCTCCCTCTCTGGATGCGCGTGTACAAAAATTGGTTCCAATTTCAAACGGTGTGATTGCCCAATTTTATGATGGCCGCAGGTATGAAGTGCCATTGGACTCCCAATTGCCTCCGGGCGAACACTACTGTGTCTTTGAATCCAATCCGACCCCCTGTGCTTCCAACGACAAGGGCTGGGACCGTCGCTGTGAGCGTAAAACCCCGATGCGTATTGACCGATTCGCCAACTGATCCCCAAAAACACTCCCCATGAATGCTTTGATTCTTGTCGATCTACAAAATGATTTCACTCCCAGTGAGGCGCTCCCGGTTCCTGAGGGGGACAGCATTGTTCCGTTGATCAATCAACTTCAGCAAAAGTTTGACATCGTTGTAGCAACACAAGACTGGCATCCCTCTGACCATCAGAGTTTTGCAGTTCAGCACGAGGGAAGACAACCAGGAGAATTAATTGATCTGTATGGAATACCGCAAGTCCTCGGGCCAATTCACTGCGTTCAAGAAACCGAGGGAGCCCAATTCATCTCCAATTTAGATCAGAGTAAGGTCAATAGAATTTTCCGTAAATGGCAAAATCCACGAATTGACAGCTACAGCGGATTCTTTGATAATGACCACGAGCAGTACAGGAATGGGGGAGTATCTAGGTGAGCAAGGAGTAGACGAAGTATTTGTGGTAGGTCTGGCAACCGACTACTGTGTACGCTTTGCGGCAGCAGATGCCACTGAATTCGGGCTCCAAACTATCGTGATTTCAGATGCGACTCGTGGAGTGAATTTGCAGAAGGGAGATGTGGATCGTGCCCTTTCTGCTTTTCAGGAGCAGGGAGTCCGAATTCTTTTGAGTTCGGAGTTGCCCTGATCCCTCACAAAGATTTAAACAGTTCTTAAAAGTGCTAGAGGCTTCTGACGTAACGTTCTGTGCGCTGCAAGACTGGCTGTCACAACGCTAAGGGCAACCACTGCCATCAAAGTAACCGCATTGCTCCACCAGTTGATTCTCCAGAGATTTTCGAAGACCACCCACGAAATGATGAAAGAAAAGATCAAGCTGAGTAGTAGGCCCGAAGCCGCTGCAAACAAAGCCAGCAGCCCAAACTCTGTTTGAACAATGCGCATCACTAGGGGGAATCGTGCCCCCAAGGTCTTGAGCAGATTCATCTCCCAAACCCGACTTTGTACTTCCTGGCGAGCGATGGAGTACAAGACCACCAGACCAGCCAGAATTGCCAAATACGCCATAAAATTAATTGCAAAGCTGACCTGATCAATGATCTCGAAGGCTCTCGCTAAAATTCTGGTCACATCAATCACAGAAATATTGGGAAAGGCACGAACGATACTGTTTTGCAGAGAAAGTCGTTTTTCAGGAGGAACATTCCGAATACTAGCTAGGAAAACCTTGGGGGCATCTTCCAACGCTCCAGGCTGCATCACGATAAAGAAGTCTGGTTGAAAAGTTGTCCATTCTACCTTCCGCAAGTTAGCCACCTGTGCTTCAATTGGGATACCGGCGATGTCAAAGGTCAACCGGTCCCCAACCCGCCACTCACGCCAGCTAGCAAACTCTTTTTCCAAAGAAACCTGGACGGGTTGGTCGCCCATGAAATCATAGTTTCCGCTGAGTGGCGCACCTTCTACAATCCCAAGGTTTGCCTGATCCACAGAAAGATAGGACAGGTTGTACGTCCGACTCCTTCGTCGGCGTTCACGGTTTTCATCCCGAACTACATCATCTCTGTCCTGTCCTTGGTAAATCTCTCCATTAACCATTGAGAGTCGAGCTCTCACCAATGGAGAAAGGCTCTCTAGCGCAAAACCTTCTTGGGTGACCACGTCGGTCAGACCTGCGATCTGCTCTTCCTGGATATCGAAGACAAAAAATGTTGGGACCCGACTGTCATCAGGTCGTTCCAATTCTTCGATCAGCCCCTGCTGCAACTGTGGAATTAGATTGATCAGCAGGGTTCCCAAGGACATTGACAGGAAACAGGAAATCGCCGCAACTCGGTTACGATTTAGGCTGCGAAGAGCGATCTTGAAGACGGGTTTTTGACGATTCGAAAGACGCCCACAGATCTTGAAGAGCAGCCAGGCCAACAAAGCAAGGACTAGCAAGGCTCCCATGAAAAGCAACAAAAACAATCCCCCTCTTTTGAATCCAGCAACCCAAATCGTCAGTCCTCCATAAACCAAAAGACCGGGTAAGTAGCTCACCAGCTTCAGCTTCCAGGTGTTACCACGACTGAACTCTCGACTAGTATCGCGTAGTAGGGCAATTGGTTGAACACGATGAATTGAAGTCAGTACAGGTAAACAGAAAATCAGACTACCAATGGTTCCCAACACCATGGCCACCCCGAGACTGGCCCAAGGCATTTTTTGTTGAAACCCAAGTGGAAGAAAATCTGAGACAAGATGAGGTAGAATCTGTAACAAGGCTAGAGACGCGAAGGCGGAGACAATGACTGCCATACCACCCAGAATCAATATCTGACTGAGTAATAGGAGATAGGTTGACTTTCTGGCAGCCCCTAAACTCATGAGAATTGCTATTTCCTGAAAATGGCTGTGCAAATAATCTCGGAATAAATAGGCTGCGCCCAATCCTGCTAGAAACAGAGCAACCAGCGAGACCATTCCCAGATAATCATTCAGATAGCCCAAGGCTCGGCCAACTTGCTGGCTTGCTCCGGCAGGGGTCTGAACTCTAAGCGAGTATGCTTCTTCACCGAGTTCATCCAGATCCTTCTGTAATTTTTCGGCAGCTAGTTCTTCATCAATTCCTGGAGCTAACTTGTAATATTCACGGTGGAAAACTCTGCTTTTTCCAACAGCTGTTAGGCCTGTGTTCTGGACCTGCTCGTAGCTCATGTAAATTCGGGAAGCCACTCCAAAAGTAGAGAAGCTGGTTCCTGGATCCTGCAGAACTACATCAGCAATCTTGAACATCTGGGTACCAATCTGCAGGGAATCTCCCAGTTTCAAATCTAGAGAGGTCAGCAAGTCAGGATAGACCCAGATGACTGGCTCCTTCAGCGCTTGGGCAACTTCGCTTGGTCCAATGATCCCTTTTTCCTGGAGTTCCAATTCTCCATATAGTGGAAAGCTGGCATCAACAGCAATAATCTGTGATAAGCGTGAATTGACTCCACTGGCAGACATTGAAACAAAGGAGATCTGACGACTCTGATCAATGGGTTCAAGGCTCTTGCTAATCGTTCGGAGTTCTTCTTCTGTGAAGGGGCGAGTTGCATTGACCGCAATGTCAGCAGTTAGGATACTTTTCGCATTACGTCCCAAATGACTTTGGATCGATGAATTGAAAGAATTAAGTGCTAAAAAGCCTACCAACCCAATTGCCAGATTAAGGACGAAGAAAGCACTGAATTTATGGTTGTTGCGGATTTCTCGCCAAGCCAGTTTAAACCAGATCTGCATAGGCCTTTGATCAAAGAAAAGAGAAAGAAAATGAGAGGATTATCAAAACGTTGATTTTAAACACCCTTACGCCGACAGCGCTCACTACAGTAACGAACCTGGTCCCAATCACGGACCCATTTTCGCCGCCAAATAAATGGACGCTGACAAACAGGGCAAATTTTCTGGGGCAGGTTAGGCTTTTTGTGTGGCACGGTAAATAAATAATCAGAATAGCATGAAGATGTGGAATTGTTTTGAGAAAATAAATAAACATTTTCTGCAACACTCAGACCCCCGAAACATGTGGGTATTTGCGTTGCATCTTGGAAGGGGTCTTGTATCTTGCTGCTTTCAAAAACTTTCAAAAACTCGCTAACTATCTTCCCTGTCATCTCGGAGCATTGATTGAACGAACCAGCTGTCCATCTCAAATCGTTTGTCCGTACGATTCCTGACTTTCCAAAACCTGGAATACTCTTCAGAGACATCACGACCTTGCTGAGTAACCCTGCTGCATTTCAGGAGACTCTTCAGCTGCTGAGCAGTCGCTATCGTAATGCAGAGCTTCATGCTATCTGTGGCATTGAATCAAGGGGCTTTCTCATCGGTGCTCCACTCGCCTTGGAATTGGGGATCGCCTTCGTGCCTATTCGCAAACCTGGAAAACTCCCTGCGGCTGTCGAACGGGTTGAATACTCGCTGGAGTATGGGACGGACTCTTTGGAAATTCATAAAGATGCGCTTCAACCAGGTCAGCGAGTACTCCTGGCAGACGATCTTTTGGCAACAGGTGGAACAATTTCTGCGGCAGCGCAGCTTGTTCATCGATTGGATACTATCGTTCATGAAGCTGCTTTCATCATAGAATTGGAAGGCCTTGGTGGTCGAGAGAAACTGTCATGCCCAGCCTTTTCATTGATGCGCTTCACAGAGGAGTGATGGCAGATTCGTTCAAAAAGATCTGTGATTGGGTAGAAGCGAAAAAGCGCATAGAGAGTTGGAAACAAGCTGGGCAAAAGATTGGTTTTACGAACGGTTGCTTTGATATTTTGCATGCAGGCCATGTCCGCTACTTGCAAGATTCATCAGCTCAAGCTGATAAATTGATTGTGGGGTTAAATTCTGATGCCTCTGTTCAAACCTTGAAAGGAAGCAGCCGTCCAATTGTAACAGAAGAAGACCGAGCATATGTCCTCAGCGGGCTGGAAGCGGTTGCTGCTGTAGTAATTTTTGAAGAGGAAACTCCATTTGAGCTTATAGAATGGCTAGAACCGGATATGCTGATGAAGGGGGGTGACTACAAAATTGAAGAGATCGTGGGTTACGACTCCGTCACAAAGAGAGGAGGGGTAGTGAAGGTATTGCCTTTTCTGGATGGCCGCTCAACGACAAATATCGTTCAACGTATCAGAGAACCGACAACATGATCATCGTTACTGGAGGAGCCGGTTTTATTGGCAGCAACCTGATCTGGGGACTCAATCAGATTGGTATTGAAGACATTCTGGTGGTGGATAATCTGTCTCAAGCCGATAAGCATCGAAATTTAAATTCCCTAAAGATTGCTGATTTTCTCGATAAAGAAGACTTCCTAGCTGAATTGCCGAAATTAGAGAATGTACAGACCATTTTTCACCAAGGTGCCTGCTCCTCGACTACGGAAACAGACGGACGCTACATGATGGAGAACAACTATCAGTTCTCTAAAACCTTGCTGCACCACTCTCTGGAAAACAAGATCGACTTCCTCTATGCCTCCAGCGCTTCAGTTTACGGAGATGGAAGCGCTGGATTTCGTGAAGAGAGAACCTGTGAGTGGCCTCTCAACGTTTACGCATTCTCCAAATTCTCCTTTGACAACTACGTTAGGCAGCGGTTATCCCAAGCTTCTTCACAGGTTTTGGGCCTGCGCTATTTCAATGTCTATGGCCCCCAGGAAAACCACAAAGGCAAGATGGCTTCTGTTGCCTTCCACCTCTTTGGCCAACTAGCCCAAGGTCAGAAAATGAAATTGTTTGCAGGAAGCGAGGGCTTTCGGCGAGATTTCATCTTCGTAGATGACATTGTGCAAATGAACCTGCATTTCTACCAGACCAAGGGCAGTGGAATCTTTAATGCGGGTACAGGGAAAGCTAGAAGTTTCCAAGACATCGCTACCACATTACTTCAGCTTGAACCAGCAGGACAGATCGAAATCATACCGTTTCCCGATCACCTCCAAGGCAAATATCAGGAATTTACTGAAGCCGACACGGATCTTCTATGTAAAGCAGGTTATAAGCGTCCAATGATTTCGTTGGAAGACGGAGTACGTCAATACTATGATCTCTGGAAGCGAACTGGAGGCTACCGTCAGGACTAAATCTATGACTTCATTTCCAAAGATCAATGCCATCTTGTACGACATGGATGGGCTGCTGCTGGATACAGAAAACTTCTACACCGATGTGACACAACAGATTGTCTCGCGATACGGTAAAAATTTTGACTGGTCCATCAAGTCACAGATGTTGGGACGACCAGCCCTTGAATCTGCCAGAACCTTGGTTCGAGTGCTGGAATTGCCCATTAGACCCGAAGACTATCTTACGGAGCGGAAAGCACTGCTCAACCAACGGTTCCCTGAAGCAGAAGCGATGCCAGGAGCTATCAAACTGACCCAGCGAATGAAGATGGCTGGAGTACCTCAAGCCGTAGCGACTAGTTCAACCAAAGAGGCATACACCCTCAAAACTACAAAGCATCAAAAATGGTTTGCAGAGTTTGATGCCATTGTCACAGGAGATCATCCAGACATTCAAAACGGAAAACCTGCACCGGACATCTTTCTGGCTGCTGCAAGAAAACTTGGGGTTGCCCCCAATGAATGTCTTGTCTTCGAGGATGCTCCAGCCGGTGTTGAAGCTGCAAGGGCTGCCGGGATGAGCGTGGTAGTGGTTCCTGATCCGCAGATGGATAAAAAAATGGTGAAAGACGCAGACCAAAAGCTAAATTCCCTACTAGAATTTGAACCGAGTGATTGGTCCCTACCAAACTGAATTTATTTTCATTTCTACCTGATTCACATGGCATGCGGAGAATTCATATGCTCACACCTCCAAAAGCGTGGCGGACTTGCTGCGTGCTTGCTGTTCTACTTGCCACTTTGACTTTTACTCCCATTGTTCTGGTTCCAGATGAGATCGAACCAATTCTGATGGGGATGCCACGTACCCTTTGGTTAGGTATGTTGATTTCTTTCGGATTTTTCTTACTCACTCTCTGGGGAGCTTTTATCCTGACCAGACAAAATGAGAGTGATTGATGTGGTTTGGTCTCTTGCTACTGGCATATCTCATTGCCCTTGTCTATGCGCTACGTCTCTCTCAACTTGCTGAAGTTGGACCTGCCAGTGAGCACAGCTATCGCTTTGCTGATTCCAATGTTGGCAGTGTCCTAGGGGTTCTTACTTTCTCCGCTACGCTGTTCAGCACTTTCACGCTATTAGGGCTTCCTGATTTTTTTCGAAACCATGGGGTAGGTGCTTGGATTTTTCTGGGTGTCACTGATATGGCAATGGCATTTCTTGCGCTCTGGTTTGGCTTAAAGGTACGTGAGAAAATTAGTGTTCAAGAGTTTGAAAGTGTTAGTGAAATGCTGGCAAAAACCTATCATGCAGATTGGGTTCGTTTCATCTACTGGGCTGGGATTTTTGTGTTTCTCCTTCCCTACGTAGCCATTCAAATCAAAGGGGTTTCTAGCTTTCTTTCAGTCGCATTTCCTGTAGATATTCCGAACTGGAGTTGGTCTCTATTTATCCTTCTAGCTATTTTAATTTACAGCCACTTGGGTGGTTTGAAGGCCATCATCTACAACGATGCAATTCAAGGGATAATTCTGTTGATGATTACTTTGTTGATCGCTGCAATCTGTCTGGATCAGGTGGGTGGATGGACAAGCATGTTTCAACAAATCGAAGAGCAGAACCCCAAATTGCTTTCCATTCCTGGCCCCAGAGGGCTCCTGAATACTCAGTTTCTATTGGCTTCTTTTCTAACTATTGTCCTGATGCCAATCACTCAGCCACAGCTTTTTGCCCGATTCACCGTGATGCGTGATGAACGGAGTATGATTGAGATGGTGTTGGGGATGAGTGTCTTCGTTTTTCTAATCATCACACCAACCATTGCCATAGGGATGTATGGGGCTGTTAACTATCCGGATTTGCCAGCCAGTGAATTCTGGGTCAACACCCTTGTTAAGGATCAACCCGAAATTATTGGTGCCCTAGCTGTAGTGGGCTTGCTTGCAGCAGCAATGTCTACAGCTGACTCGCAGCTATTTGCATTGGAATCAGAGGTCAGCCCAACCATTCAAACCCATTCTTTTCGCAAGCTTCCTATCCTGATCTTTGCGATCATGGCATTTGGTCTTGCTGTGCTGAGTTCAACTGAGTTGGTATTGCTAGCTACAGTCAGTTTTGCAGGGACATCGCTCTTAGCCCCAATGATCCTCTTAGCAGTTCTCAGTAAAGATGGAGAGCATCCCCCCTTGTTGATTCCTGTCATCTGCGGTGTTTCACTTTTAATTTATCTCGTGTCACTGCTCAGTGGGTTTGTGCCGCAAGTGATTTTTGGATACCGTCTTGAGCTTCTTCTTTTATCTTTGAATGCCATCATAGTTGGCTTCTTTTACTTCCTTCGTGAGCAAAGCAGGGTGGCATGACGAAGTTTCGCCCTAATGTAGCGGCAGTGATCCTCAATCAGCGTGGTGACAAGATCTTGATGTTCCACAGGGTGGATGGACGACGCAAAAGCTGGCAATTTCCACAGGGTGGAGTGGATGCAGGAGAAACAGAAGAACAAGCTATTCTGAGGGAGCTAAATGAAGAGATTGGGACGAATGATGTCAAGATTCTCAAACAGAGTTCCAAGCGAACTCGCTATCAGTTCCCTAAAGCTGTCCTAAAGAGAATGCAACAAAAGAATCGCTGGAGGCAGTATTGGGGACAAGAGCAACGCTGGTTCCTCGTTCAACTGAATCAGGGAACAGAAACACTCTCTTTGAGTAACAAAGGACACAAGCAGGAGTTTGACCGCTTCAAGTGGATGAGACCTCAGGCAGGTTTGCGCAAGGTAGTGCGCTTCAAGCGCAAGGCGTATCGGAAAGGATTAAAGCGATTAGGTGTGATCTAGCGAAGCCGGAATCGATCAAGAATTTCGTTGGCCAGCCTGATGTATCCGGTTGCTCCAATCGAGTTGAGGCTACGGTTGATTACATCCATGCCTGCAGCGCTGGCGTCCAGTACCTGAGGACATTTGGGGATGATCGTTTGGAAGACGCTCTCTCCCAACGTTTGATAGACTTGACGGCAAACTTTTTGGTGAGCTGGAATTTCGTGATCGAACATTGTCAGAAGAATCCCTGCAATCCGCAAATTTGGGTCGATGTTGGCTTGGAGGTCTTTGAAGGCGAGTAGAAAGCGTTTGAGAGACTTGATAGCGAGGGCTTCACACTGCATCGGGACAATCACCAAATTCGAGGCGACCATCGCATTGATGCTCAGTGCATTTGTAGAAGCAGGGACGTCAATGATGATGAATTCGAACTCTCCCCGGGCATGGCGAGCAAGCCACTGATGTAGGTGGTGGTAGTCCGCAGCCACCTTCATCAATTCATTTTCGTGCGTCAGCCGATCTACATCATTTAGGATCAAGTGCATGTTCTCGGTGCTGGTCGGCAAGAGAACATCTGAAAGGGTCGTGCTGTCCTGGCAGAAGATTTCGAGAGTCCCCTGGATAACTCTCTGCTTAACTCCCATCGCTGAATAGACAGAGCCTTGGGGATCAAGATCCAACAGCAGAGTGCGATAGCCGCCAAGGGCAAAGGCCGTTGCCAAGTGAACAGCTGAGGTGGTTTTACCAACTCCACCTTTCTGGCTCGCGAAGGAGATGACAGTGGCCATGCAGTAAAATCAGGAGCAGTTAGGACTTCAATAGCGAATCATTGTCCACCCGTCAATTCAGGTGGATAGGGTACCAGTTGCGGAATTCATACCAAGCAATCGCCACCCTTCACATGCTCAATCGTGGGTGACCTCACGCCCTTTACGCCAGTCGGAAGTTCTGAAGGAATATCCTACCCCACGCTCTGTACTGATGAATTTTGGCTCAAAGCCTTGGTCAATCTTTTTGCGTAAGCGAGCGATCAGGGTGTCCACCACTCTTGCCTCAGGCTCATAATCATGTCCCCAGACCGTATTCAGGATCATATCCTTACTTAGGATACGATTCGGGTTCTTCATAAAATAGAGCAGCATCCGATATTCTTTTCGATTCAAATAGATGGTGTTGGATCCTCGCCGAACTTCCTTGTTTGAAAGATTGATGGTCAGGTTATGTGCGGTGAGCAGTGAGTACTCATCCTGCTCATCATAGGTCCGTAGGAAGATGATCACTTCTTTGTTTTCACTTGGATACCCCTGCAGTTCATAACGAGTCAATTCAAAGTCTTCATTTCGGGTGCTATAGCTCACTTCCTCATCCGTATTTGACTCACGAACAAGATGGGTCAACTGGGAGATCTGACGCCGCAAATTTTCTGGTAGTGGCAGTTCTCTTAGGGACTTGCCTTTGGTGCCTGGAGGTCCCAACAAACAATCAGGATCGTTCTTGTAATCCAGCAGAATGTTGTCTTGATCAAAGCGCATGATCAGATGGGGGAACGCCTCCACTAAAATTCGGTTCATGCGCTCCTGCTGACGGAGCTGCATCTCAATCCTTCGACGTTCCTGAATTTCTTCTAACAGGGATCGCTCATAGTTTCTTGCATGCAGGACAGAGCGTAAACGAACCTGCATTTCAACAAGGTTGACCGGCTTGTTCAGGAATTCCTTGGCTCCCTTCTGGAAACACTGTAGGAACACTGTGCGATCTTCATCCGCTGTAATTACTACCACAGGCAAATTGAGCAAGCGAACTTCCTGCATCAAATCGAGGGCGGTGTGGGGAGAGTCCAAGTAGAAATCGATCAGCAGCATGTCGTAGCTGTGCCGCTGTATAAAAGTAAGCGCCTCAGCATAAGTAGCTGCAGAGTCCACTTGGTAGCGTTCGCTGTCAATTTGAAGCAACATCTGCTCAACGATTAGACGTTGTTCCTCAGAGTCCTCAACAAGCAATAGACGATACGAAGCTTGGGATTCCATAGCACTCACCAAAAGTAGTTACAGTTTTTGTCAGAAAAAGAATTTGAGGGAATCTGACACTAAATTAACGCTATTACAAGAAAACTCAACCCGTCAGAAAAAAAGTGAATTTTCAGACAGAGAAAAAATAGGGTTAGAACTCCAAAAATGTCAGGAAATCTTTAGGATTAGGGATGATGCCCGCATGACGTTTAATTTCCTGATCGCTGGCATTCAGAACCACGTAAAAGGGAAGAGCCAAAGTGTTAAAGCGCTCCATTTGCAACTCCTGGTTCGCCTCCTGAAAGGAGCCTCCGTCCGTGTAGAGCTGCGCAAGTACAAACTCTTCTTGAAATGTCTTCAACACTTCTGGTTTGGCAAAAACACTTTTCTCCATCCAGCGACAATTAACGCAGGTATACCCAGTAAAATCTAGAAACAGGGGTTTTTGGGTTTCCTGAGCAACGGCAAGGGCTTCAGGAAAATTATCATGCCAGACCAATCCAGCCTCTGCCGAAAGTTTTTCAAAATCACCAGTTCCTTGGATTGGTGGTGGTAGGTAGCTCTCAACCAGCGGATTGAGCTCCTTTCCTACCACACCTGATCCGAAGTAAATCCCGAAAATCAAGAAAACAGCCCCAAAACCAAGATAACCCGGGCCCAGATGGCCAATTCTGATCCCTTTGATGGGGAACCGTCCTAGTAGAAATGCTGCGATGGTAACCATCAGCACCGCCCAAGCTGCCAAAACTACTTCACGATCCAGCACGCCCCATTGCCACACCAAATCA
>Ga0233439_10004209_pt1 | contig 14131 bp, 17 predicted proteins | sample SI_123_September_6_FD_182713 | JGI IMG/M metagenome (GOLD analysis project Ga0233439, IMG submission 182713) | Seawater microbial communities from Saanich Inlet, British Columbia, Canada - SI_123_September2016_100_MG | ecosystem: Environmental > Aquatic > Marine > Inlet | place: Canada: British... | reverse complement strand
AAATCATTAAAATTTGTTTAATTTGTTAAAAATAATGTTCAAAATTAATAAAATATGTACTATTTATGATTTAACATAAATATTCTTTCTCTGTTAATAATCCAATATCTATATATAAGTATGACTCAATGTGTTTTCAATATGATATATTCAATTCAGAATATAAAACTTTGACAGAATTAATTACCTTAGTAAAAAATAAATCATATTGTGAAAATTATAAATTACATAAAATATTAAAAAAAGGATTTGTTGTTATGCCGGAAAATACCACAATTAAATCATTCGAACGTTATATAGATCTGGAACCATATCATCAATATGTGATCAAGGATATTTTATTGTTACAGCAAAATATTGAAATATTTATAAAGTTATTGATAGATGAAGAATCTAAAAAAATATATGAAGAATATATTGAATTTCTTAATATATCGTACACAAATAATTTAAATTATGTGATTAATCGTTTATCATATTTGATAAATAACATTACTAAAAATGTTATATTCGAGAAAAATTGATTTTTAATTATTGAAGAGGTTTAATGTAATATATCAATGGAACAAGAACAATATATTAAACCTCTTTTGATTCACTTTATTAAAAAAGGTAAATGTAGTGGTTGTAATGAATTTTTATGCGATTGTGCTGAACATAATTGGCAATGGTTTGATTTGGTAGATAATATCAAAAAATATTTTATTGATAACAAATTAAAATACGAACCAGATACAAATTTAGCTAGACATATACTTGATACATTATTGGAATTATCAATGTATACTATGGATCAAGCGTTAAATGGTATTGAATTAGATGCAGATAATGAATGTATTATAGAATCAAGCTTTATCGATCGCGATGGATCAAAAGTAAGACGAGTAACAAATTGTCAATATGAAGAAAAAGATTTAGTTCATGATGATGGTAAAACATATTATCATAATCCATATGCAAGTTTACTTTTTTAATCAAAAAAAAATTAGTTAAATATTAATTAATTAATGTAATTAACAATGCAAACAATTAATTACAACCAAACCGCTAAAAATGATGATACTATTAAGGATAAGGCCGAGAAGGATGTGATAGAACAAAAGAACAAAATTGTTGATTTGATAACTGTACAAAATACTATTTCTGCTATGATTATTCAAAAGATTTTCGAATGTCAAGATCTAGTTACCAATCGTTACAACATTGAAAATCCTTTTATTAAATTGTGTCTTACTTATGGTATTTTTAATGCTGGTCAGTGTTACAACATGTTTAAATTTGGATTTAAATCATCCTTTTCGGCATGTAAACAAGTTTATTTTACATCTCATTCTATGATTTTTAAGCGTACCATTCCGACCAAGAAAACATTTGAGATTAAATATTTCACTGATAATCAAATTAATCATTTATACTTGGCTTTCGATTGGTATCTGAAGACTCATACAAAGCGTAAAGTGGTTGAAAATCACATGCTTCTTATGATGAATAAACAGGTTGCGGCTACCAAGGTTGAAACCGAATACAATATTCAACAAGCAGTACCAAATGATGTTGAAACCGAATTTTGTTATGAAACATTTACGTTTAATTATTCTAAAACAGAATTCAATGATGTTCTATATGGTCCTGGTGGCGAAATTAAGAAAAAGAATTACAAGTTGCTCCTATGGACATATGATTGCACTGATGAACTAATTACCGAATTATCCAATTATGTTCTAAATATGTATGCTAAATCAAAGATTGATGAAGTATGGACCCAAAAGATTTTCAATCATAGAGGTGGTGCATGGACAGAAACTAGTGTTGATAGAAACAAGAGAAGAATTAATACAGTTATCTTACATAATAATGAACAAAAGAATATTCAAAAGTCTCTGACATATTTTAATGATAATGAAAAGTGGTATTCTGATAGAGGTATCCCATACAAGAAATCTTATCTCTTTTACGGTCCTCCTGGCACCGGAAAGACATCTATGATTAAGGCAATTAGTTATGAACTCCAAAAGCATATTTATTTTGTAAATCTTTCAATGATCAAAGATGATGCCGAATTAGCCACACTCCTAGGTAAGCTTGAATTCAAGGATCTAGTTCTAGTTATCGAAGATATTGATGCCCAGGGAGATATTGCTCACGATAGACAACTTTTACAGAAAGAGAGGGAAGAAGCTGCAAAGGAACCTGTCAAGGAAGAAATACCTGGTATTACCACTATTAAGGCACCAGAGAAGAGCAAACTCACTTTATCCGGACTTCTTAATCAAATTGATGGTGTGCAGAATAATCACGGCATGATGCTCATTATGACTACTAATAGACCAAAGATCTTGGACAAGGCATTAACTCGTGATGGACGTGTTGATGACAAAATATTCTTCAATTACGCAACTCATCAACAGATCTTTGATATGATGTCAAATTTCTATAATGACGATAGTATTACATTATCTCTGATTAAAAGTACAATTGACACTAATGTTCGTATTATTCCTGCGGTAATTGAGAATGCAATGGTAAAGCATTATGAATCATATCATGATGCTCTAAAGTTAATTAGTGAATATCAGGGAGCTGAGAATAATTTCGAAGAATTTGAATTTTAAGTAATAGTAAAAGCATCAAATACATGTATTAATTTAACTTTAATCGGATTAACAATATCATTAAAATTTATTGTCAATTTATGTAACTCACTATTATCGGTGAAATAGTGTGACTTATGAGTTTCCAAACTAAATAAATTCATATCGGTATCCTTTTTGATACTAATCGCATATACAATCGCATTATTCAAATTAAATATATTCATATTTTCCGTCTCAATTGTGTGCTTTGTACGAGTATTATAATTAACTTGAGTAACTTTTGCATTTTGTAATGAACATATATCATCTTCATTTCTATATAATATAACATATACGTATTTACACCTGTTCATATCTATGGGAACATCCCATGAATTGGTATCTATTTCACCATCTATAAAAGTTGTCGTATTGAATGGTATTAATTCTTGTAATGCCATTGTTCCCTTCATTGTATTAACAATATTTTCCTCAAATTTGACGATGATTTCAAATTTTTCTTTAATATTACCATGTTCGCAACAAACCATGGTAATATTTTTGTTACCACTAAATTTATCAAGATCATAATAAAACTCATCGAATAATGGTATATCTAAATAATATGTTTTTTTATTAGCAAATACATATTTACTATTATAAATTATTTTACCATTTTCTTCTTTACGTATTAAATTATATATTTCTTCTTCTGTATGTTGTTGTAAAAATAATTCCGTATCTATAACTTCAATTTGTTTACCAATTTGTTTTATTAAACACATATTTAATGCCATGCAAATACGTACACACGATTTATCTTTCAAATTAAATATCACAACTAATTTTTCAATACTGTTTAACGCATTCATTTGTGTCTCATATTTATCATCTGGTAATTCAATTCGAACAAATCCTTTTCTATAATCATCAAAATCATTAAATATACGATTGTCTGTACCATCACATAATAATTGTAAATCAATAGTAAAGCGTGCTCTCTCCAATATATTAATATATGCGTCATGTTTAACATTTGTACAATTAATAAAATCATTGTCATTTTCTAAAGTAAAACATTCTTCCATTTAATATATTAAGAAACATTCTATTAAATGATAATAACTTAAATATAACATAATAATATTAGTTAATGGATGAGCAATTATTTCAATATATAAATAATAAAGTAAATACTGACGAACCTTGTCTGTTAACCGATGAATCCACCATCATATCATTATATTCTGATGTGGACACAATTTAAAGATCATCCTATGCCATGTATGACAATTCAGAATTAGTATATAATTTTGGTTGTCTGAAAACTAATTATAAAAAGGGTTTTATTAGATTTAAATTACATAATGATGATAATTTGGACGAATTAATTAATAATATTATGCACATGACATTACATTGTGCTACAATTGGTTCTAAACCTTATGCCATTAACTTGGGGCTAAACATAATTTTGATGAAAGAGTATGGTCAAGAAATACAACTTTTAAATGTTGACGAATTATTGGAAAAATATGGCCAAGAAACTTTAGATTCAACAATTCGTCAAAATACTGATGATGGTTATATTATTAATCATAAATATATATTTAATAAAACTGCTAAATATTATTTAGATATACCATTATTAGAAAACTTTTATACATGCGGTGACAATAATGGCAGTGGTTTTTATAATTTGTCATATAAATTTAATACTTTTGAGCACACTATTTTAACAGAAAATTTTAATGTACATAGTATGTTTATTGGATTTGAAGAAATTACAGTTACCAATGAAACACTTGTTAGTGATAGCAGTAGATTAAATTGTTTGAATAGTAAACAATTTAACAATTTTAATGATCCCGGATGCGATCCAAAATCTATTATAGTTACATTTGGTGGATGTGACATACACTTTACTGACGATTTAATACCGGCAGTTGACTTGATACCCAAATATATAAAATATGTATTCGTATCTGTTAATAAATTAACTCAACCAACATCAAATATTACCAAAATTAGTTTATATTATAATTGTGAAAAAATAAATATTCCATTAGAAAATATAAAAGAATATAATTTCGATGATAAAATAGTATATGGTTTTTGCACTGACATAATGTCATCATTAAATCAAGTTAATATAAGCGACGAAACTTATTTTTCATCTATTATGATTGATATGATATATATACAATTTGATGAAGTTATATGTGGTGAAATATTATGTGTACAAGATATTAAAGATATTAAAAAAAGTTTTTCATTGCAATTCAATCGTCCCGCAATCCCACATAGTTATGCTGCTGGGATGTTCAGTAATTAAACTTATATTGCTTTATATTGAGAATCAATATATGTTGCATTAAAATATGTTGGTTCATCAACATTATCAAATGTTAATTCTATGCTATTTATTGTATAATTGTGCAAATATCGGGTATTATTTAGACACAAATGATCACCTTTATTAAATAAATTCATGTCTGTATATGGAAATTGATTGTTCTGATGAAGCAACCCTTAATAAAGTAATTAAATTATTAAAAGTAGATAAAACAAAAATTAGTCATGGTCCTAGTGCAGCTAAATATGAAATGTATTACGGTATATCACAAAAAGTAATTAATGAAGAGACACCATCATTAACATTTAAAAATATTGGTACAGAAATTGTACCATTACAAAATAAAAAATTATTTAATGATATAGTAAAAATACAGAAAACTTGTTAATTAATTATTAATAAGGTTGACTATAATCTTATTTCTTATATTCATCCAATATTCAGATCCTTTAATACCACCATTAAATGTAACTTGATTCTCATGAATTCTATATTTTAATAATATATCTTCCATGTTATGAATATAACCAAACTTTTTCAACATACGTAATTCTAATTCAAAATCTTCAACCATGGCTCTATTATCTGCATCATAATTTCCCGCTTCCAAAATAGCCTCTTTTCTATAACATACTGTTGGATGATTGATAAATTAATAAGATTAATCCCATGTTCTAAAAGCTAAGCCAGTCATACCACTGCCAAACTTTTGTATATTTTGTGTGATCACAATTGTTTTAAAATGTATTGGTTTAGAACTGGTATCATATGTTAATGTCAAGGTGTTGATATGATGAAAAGTATATTTAAAAGTGGATCGATCTATATTTTCGGTCTTGCAACATGACCAATTGTTCATATTATATTGGGGATTAGTGCTATAGCCATAGGTTATTGTGTCATCATTTTCATATATTATTGCATTATCAATAGGTAACACAATGGTCAAACATTTATCACCATAATGAGTTGTGTATGAAATATTTGTTAATTTTGATATGACATCATTCTTATGCACTATAATAAATATAAATTTGCAATGATTTGTGTGAATTTTTATGTTGTTAATATTGTCAGTAGCAATATGAGATGTAGAACATGCACTCATTACTAAAGATTCATCATAGTGACTTTTATTATGTTGTGTGAAATTTATTTTATTATATTCATTATCATGAGTTCTATTACAATGATCTGTATTATGTATTGTGCACCATGATAAAGTAATGTTGACATTTTTCTTCCATATGCATAAAACTCTTCTAATAACGGTACATCTAAATAATATTTTCCATTATCATCAAAAATATATTTACTGTTTAAAATTACTTTATTATCAATGGTTTTATATACCATATCATTTAATGTTTCTTCACCATATTGTAATTTTAAAGATTCGACATCAATTACCGTCATATATTGATCATACTCTTTCATTAATATCATATTTAAATGCATATTGATATTATATATAGGAGTACCATCCTGTTTAAAAATGACTGTCATGTTACGTATTTCTTTTAATACATTTAAAATTGTTTCATTTGTATTGTCTTTTAATTGAAAATGTAAAAATGCCTTATTATTATATTTAAAATATGGATTAACTGTTTTACACACAGTTGATTGCATGTTTATTTGACCATGATCGCAACATAATATTTTTTTTTGTAATGTTTAAATATATGTTTAGATGCCCATTCTGAAAAATTACACATACTTTTACTACGCATTGATGACATATTAAAAGTGTCTATAGTAGATTCATAACGTAAATATTGCATTAAATAAATATAATAATATGTTGTTAAATAAATTAATCATTAATAAATTTTACAATAATATTCTTTCTAATTTTATCCCAAAACGAACTGCCACTTTTACCACCCTTAAATGTCACTTGATTTTTATGAATTCTATAATGCAATAACACTTCTGAAAAATTGTGTATATAACCATATTTTTTTAACATACGTAGCTCTAATTCAAAGTCATGAGATAAATCATCATCGCCATCTTTATTTCTTAAATCTGCATTATAATTTCCCGCTTCCAAAATAGCCTCTTTTCTATAACATACTGTTGGATGATTGATAAACCAATGGCTAATATTTTGTTTATATTGTTCCCAAGTTATTGATTGATGATTGGATGTGCCCCTGATACCGTTATCATCGAACATTTGAACTTGTCCACCACATATTTTAATTTGAGGATTGTTGTACATTAGATTAAATTGTTTAGCAATTCTATCATCCACCATGATATCATCAGAATCCATTTTCACAATAATATCATGTGTACACATTAATACACCTTTATTTAATGTATAACCAATACCTTTATTGCCATCATTTTCATCGTATATAAGAGTTACAAATCGCGTTTCCTTCATAAATTTATCCAATAGACGACGCAGTAACATAGTATTTAATGCATCCGATCCATCATTAATCCAAACAATTTCCATATTAAATGATCCATCTTGATCCGTAATAGATTTTAAACAATCTTTAATATATGTTGCTTTAGTGTTGAAACTTGATATTAAGATACTGACGCTATGTTTAGGGGTTAGTAAATGATCGGGTACACAAACATCATTCATTTTATCATAACTTTTCTTTGTTGATCCCCATTCTTGATATGCATATACAACACCGTGACCCATATAGGTTTTTCCAGTACAGTGGACAGGTAGAAACATATAACTTGGAAAAATAGTCATATCTTTACCATGTCCTTCATTATACATTCTAGTTAGGAGTCCAGGACCAACAGTTTGCCATGCAGCAGCCTTACATATTTTCATATCAACGCAATGTACTTTGATCCATTCAATAGCTGCTAAACATAATGGATGCTTTGGTGGAAAACCCATTGTCCCAGTAGCAATTAAACCTTTTCTCAATACCTCATGTTCCCAACCGGCAAACGCCTTTGTATTTTGTAACATATCATCAATTGGCTTTATGCAAAATGAATCAGCATCAATAAATATTCCACCATATTCATATAATAGTTCCCATCTCATAATATCAGCTTTGCCATTTATTTCATGCATTTCATGAATACGATTTTTACAAACAAATTTAATATTACGTTCCCTAATCAAGTCTTCAGACCATCTAACATATTCGTAATCTGGATTCATATCTCGCCACGTGTCCATCATCTTAGTTGGTGCTGGTTTATCACCAATCCATAATTGATGAATAATTTTTGGAATCTGAGAAATCTGTGATGTCATTAATAATAATAATCACTATTATTTAAATACAATATTAGTGATTATTATTTAAATACAATAAAAATAAATGAATGTGCATTAAGGAAATGAGCATGGCGCAACCTTAATCTCATTAGCTATTTATTTGTGTGGGTATAACCAGCGTGTACTGGTTAGGAAAATTTAGACTGCTATATGTTTTTTTGTATAAGATAAAGAGAAATATATCAAAACAATATCAACAAATAACATAAGTACAACAATAAAGTTATAGATAGAGTTCTTCGCAAGTGTGCTTTACCGATTTTTCATCGTAGAAATTCTAATGCAGTTTAAGAGATTTAAAATTGGTCTTCTTCTTACGTTTCTTTTTTCTCATTACTATCATAATAAAATTCTATACAGTATATTTTAATTTCAATTTTTTAGTATATTTGTATGTATTATCAAATTCTCTTATTGTACATTCATTAAATAAAAATTGATTATTATTTATTCACGATATTAATATCCTAGTTAACAATGGAGAAACCCACTATATACTTATCTATTGATATTGAAACTGATGGTGGCAATGTGTTAGTTAATAATATGTTGTCACTTGGTATTAGTGCACTATCGGTAGACGGTCAAGAAGTATGTAATTTTTACGAAAATTTTAATGAATTGGATGGTCATATCGCTGATAAAAGTTGTATGGAAAACTTTTGGGCCAAGAATCCTGAAGCATTAGAAAAAACAAAAGTTGATAAAAAAGATGTTTTTGTTATAATGAAGAATTTATCTAAAGTATTGACTTATCTTGACAAAGAATATACCATAAAATTTGTTGCTATGCCCTCATGTTTTGATTGGCAATTTTTTAAATCATATTACGAATTTGCTAAACATATTGATCCAACTATAACATATGATATTGGATTCAAATGTATATGTTTTTCAACGTTAATGGATTGTTATAGAAAACAAAAAAATTTATCCGATCGCGATTACTTCTTTTTCAAGAAATCATTGTGTGATATCGATAGTTCTAAATGTCATGATGCAGCATATGACGCCAGGGTACAAGGCATAATGTTCACCAAATTAATCAAACTTATGAATATTTCTTTCTAATTTTGTTCTATGACAAAATTAAAAAATTGATTTTATTTTATATAACATAAAGTAATAAATATTTGTAATGAGCGAAAGTATTGATATACATGAACAATTTAAAGAATGTTGCGGAAATGGTGATTTGATCAAAGCTATGGAAATATATGATAAATGTGTTGCTATAGATGTAGAGGAAGATAATTGCATTGCGTTACAGGATGCAATCATTAATCATCATTTTAATATAGTTAATTGGTTATTAATGGCAATAGATCCTAATATTTTTAAAGAAGTATTATCGGAAATTTGGTTGAAATGTTGTGTTACAAATAATAAGGATGCTATACTATGGATCACAAATACATATCCATTTACTGATGTTAAAGAAGGTTTCGAAGTACTATGTGAACATGGACACTTGGAAACTTGCAAGTTGCTTCGATCTATATATCCCGATTTATATATTGAGGTAACAATGTTCAATGTATCTCATAAAAATAATCATATCGACTTGTGTAAATGGTTGGTAAATGTGGCTGCTAACAAGTTGCAACTATTTATGGCAACTTGTTATAATGGCGATATAGATTTATATAATTGGATGAATACTAATTATGATGAAATAACTAATTTGTTGCCAGATAGAGGTTTTAAGAAAGCGTGTGTACATGGGCATCTTGCATTAGCCAAACAAATTTATGATGCTGAACCAATACATGGTCATAATTATTTTGATATATTTTCTCAAACATGGAAAGCTGGAAATATTGATGTTGTAATTTGGTTACAAACAATATATCACATGGAAATAGACTTGACTTTGATTGTTAATGCAATAACTCATAGAAATGTTGATATGTGTGCATGGTTATACATTGAGAAACCAGAATTATTTGACAGAGTAAATTACGATCATATATTCAATACTAACAATATGTATATCAGTGATAAATTTTATGATATGTTGAGATGGCTTTATGAAACATTTCCTAATGTTACTGTACATCTAAGTTCTCGAATCTTTTGGTGCACAATGAGAACACCGGGACAATTTGAAAATGCAAAATGGTTATATAATATTAAGAATGATGTATTAACAATGAAACTTAATGAAATCATGTTATCTCTAAATAAGGGTATTGATTGTAAACGATGGCTACTTGATAAACTTGATAAGGCAACACTCGATAACGTATTTGAACATTGGATGTTGAATGAACAATATGGAAATTGTTTATGGTTACGTAACTTGTATTCAAATATAACAGTGTCCAATAAACTATTTAAATTAATGTGCAAGACCAATCATACAATGTGTCATTGGTTATGTGAATGGAATCCGCGATTTTCAATTGAACGTAGAGAGAATGATGTAATCCGACCTATTATAGCAAAAATTGAAAAAATTGATTAATTTATTTTATCATGTATTAAATAATATTATTTAATGTTACGTTTCAAAAGTATTAATTTTACAAATATCGAATCAGAGTTTTATGATAGTGTTACCGATGAATCTGATATAATAGAAGATTTTGATATTGCATATGATATTTCTCCATCATTATTAGATGATTTTAATAATCGTGTAATCAATCCAGATAACATCAACAGTATAATAAAGTTTTTTGATTTCTTGATGGTTAAAAATACATTGCAATTTATTATTGAAAATGCTGTATTGACTATATCGCCATACTTATTGAATAAAGAAAATATGGCACATTATACATTACCGTCATATATGATAAAGTTGTCATGTGATAATGCTGTCAAAAAATATGGCCAATTAAAATGGCTAAAGTTTGCTAGAAAATATGGTTGTAATTGGACGGATGTGACATGTTCTATCGCATGTCGTTATGGTAACTTGGATTGTTTGATGTTTGCTAGAGATAATGGTTGTAATTGGACCGATGAACCGCATTATTATAGAAATAATTGCATGGGCGAAGCTGCACAAAATGGACATTTACATTGTTTGAAATATCTTAAAGAAAATAATTATTCACCGTCGCCATATTTTTGTTCTGATGCAGGACAATATGGACATTTAGAATGTTTGAAATGGCTGAGAGATAATGGCTATACTTGGCCCCATAATATATGTGATTTATTTGCCCAACATGGTCAAATAGAATGCATAAAGTATGCCATGGATAATGGTTGTGTGTTATCATCTGACACATGTGCATCAGCTGCAGCAGGTGGCAAACACAATTGTTTAAAGTGGTTGCGTGATAATGATTGTCCTTGGACTGCAGAAACATGTGATGCGGCTGCCAAATATGGACATTTACATTGTTTGAAATGGTTACGAGATAGTGGTTGCGATTGGACAGATGATGCATGTTCTAATGCAGCTTTAGGTGGGCATTTAGAATGTTTGAAATGGTTGTGTGATAATGATTGTCCTTGGACTGCAGAAACATGTTCCAATGCCGCCACGGGTGGGCATTTAGAATGTTTGAAATGGTTACGAGATAATGATTGTCCTTGGACCACGAAAACATGTACTAATGCATCTAGAAACGATCATATAGAATGTTTAAAATGGGCACATGAAAATGGTTGCGAATGGACTGCTGATGCATGTGTTGCCGCAACCGATGGCGTAGATATGGAATGTTTAAAATATCTTGTCGAAAATGGTTGTCCTTTGACCACAGATGTATGTTTAGAAGCACTCAATAATGATGATTTAGAATGTTTAAAGTATCTCGTATCTGTCAATTGTCCATTAGCAATGGCATCTGATGAATCACCTATAGATTGTGACAATTTAGAATGCTTGAAATATCTTGCATCTGTTGGTTGTACATATTCTTGGACAGACGAAGAGTGTTTAGGCGCCATGGATAATGGTAATCATGAATGTTTTAAATTTATTATAGATAATGGATGTCCTTTAACACCGATAATATGTACTTATGCATTAATCGACGATAGTGTCGATTGTTTAAAATATGCCATAGATAAAGGTTGTCCATATGATGATGATCTTATTCATGAAGCTTATGTTTTAAAGCATGAAAAATGTTTTGAATATATATTGGAAAATCTGATTGACACAAATATACTAATGACCCAAGATGAACATGATATTATTGATTATGCAAAGGAACTTGGATATAGTGTAACAGTAACATTTAAAAAAATTGATTGAATTATACCTTACCTATTATTACTTTATTACTTAATGACCACAATTATAGATTACACATATGACAAGGATAACGATTATCATGAAAAGTTCAAGGTTGCATGTTCCATGGGTGATATTGATACAGCTCAAGCAATTTATAATACCGAACAATATCTCGATATTAAAGAAGATTCGTATGATGCATTACATAAAGCCATAGATAATAAATAATTAATTATTATACGATGGTTAATTAGTATATATATGGAAAGTGACTTTGATATTAAATCTATATTGTACACAGCATGCAATACAAATTATGATGAATTATTAACGTGGCTATTAAATTATGTACAATATGATGATAAAACAATAGTTGTAGCAATACATCGGTGTTATAAAAATAATAATGTTTTTGGTGCTAAATTGTTGCATACTACATATCCAAATATCAAATGTGAATTTATTATATATAATGAAAATTATATTGACGTAAATTTAGAAACATTTATATTTTTTTCCACTATTTATCCTAGTACAGTTTAGTATATAAAACTATTCAGTCTTATAGGGAGTACTATTTCCCGTTATCCGCTGGTGTAATACTTCACGGCATATATTTATACGAACTGGATTAAAAATCCGTTCACATGTATTTTCGTAATTAGTAAAAACTTTTCTCATAATATTAATGGCTCCATTTATGTCAGCGTTAATTAATTTATTTTTTGATGAACTAAATAATCCTCTTTTAGTTCTTTTTCCGAGATACGTTTCTTGAAATTTTATTGGTTCGTTTGCTAATGCGTCACATTTAGATGTGTAACTTTCTTCGTTTAATTTTATTATAATATCTTTGTCTTTAAATTTGTCTTTCATTTTTTTAATTAATAATAAATAGGGTATTTTGTTGAATGTTAAATTGTTCCTTTTTCCTAAATTTGCTTCTCTTTTCCATTGTTTATTATATCCTACTATGATCATTTTTTTATGAGAATATTTAAGTTCTAAACATTTTACGATCATGTTAAAATGGTTGTTAATAATATTGTCTCTCTTGATTAGTAATTTATTTATCTTTTTTTTATTATTACTTTGAGCTTTGCCTATTAAATGCGAATAATGATAGTTCGTACTAACGATAAAATTACCAGGAATAATATGCTGTTCACCTGCGGGATCATAAATTGTCATTAAATTTTTAACACCGAGATCAACGGAAATAGAATCTGTACTTTCTACAATTACTTCTTTTTTTTCAATGACAATTTTATTAATGTAATTAACACAGTATTTAATTTTTCCATTAATAAATTTAATCTCAATGGTTTTTATTTCTTTATCGTGCAATAGTTTGGGATATGGAACGTAAATATGATTAGATTCAATAATATTTTCATCATGTTTAAAGACATAAAATTTATCATAAAAATAACTATTTTTTGTTGTTGATTTAATATTCATGGCTGTTTTATTTTTACAAAATTGTTTTTTTAATGTCATATGTTTCTTATGGATAAATTTATTAGGCGCTATATTACAATAATCAGGATTAATAATTTGTAAGTTTTTTCCTAAATATTTAGATGTATGAACCCTAATATAATTTTCCGTTTTGTTTAATTTACATTTGTTACCAACATAATTTAAAGTTAATTTATCATCGTCATATAAATATTTTGGTAATTGTGCTAACTTATTTGTTTTTCTGGCAGCAAAAAACGAACTGT
>Ga0233439_10004208_pt1 | contig 14131 bp, 10 predicted proteins | sample SI_123_September_6_FD_182713 | JGI IMG/M metagenome (GOLD analysis project Ga0233439, IMG submission 182713) | Seawater microbial communities from Saanich Inlet, British Columbia, Canada - SI_123_September2016_100_MG | ecosystem: Environmental > Aquatic > Marine > Inlet | place: Canada: British... | reverse complement strand
CCACAAGCTGCCATTGAAAGCAAAGAACCAACCGTTCAGCCCACTTTCGTCAACTTTTCTACTCCTGACTTTCCCCGCCCACGAACTAAAACCCAACACCATTTCAATCCTGACTGAATCAAGTACAATAGCGCCCCTCTGATTCGGGGCGTAGCGCAGTCTGGTAGCGCACCACACTGGGGGTGTGGTGGTCACAGGTTCAAATCCTGTCGTCCCGACCAATCAAATTAAACGCTTACGGTATAGCGTAGGCTTTGCAGAACAGCTGATCTGTAAGTTGGCAGCCTATTATCAGCAACCATTTCAATACTGGATCAGCATGTTGACGGCTTGTTGCTGTTCTTGTGCATCGAACTCTTCTTGAAATGTCATCTGCTGTAACAATCCCACACATCTTTAATCCTTCTCCAAACGAGGGATTGATAGGGCGGACCTTGGACTAGGTGAGTTTTATGGTGTCCTGTGTTATCGCAGCCATGTTCGTGCGAAATGTGGATGTTATCGTAGGAACCTCACCGCAATTTTTTACAGTGGGTGCAGCCTACTTAACTTCAGTGTTCAAACAGAAGCCATGGGTGTTTGAGCTCAGAGATATATGGCCTGAATCAATTCGTGCTGTAGGCGCGATGACAAATTTAAAAGTTCTGGGTCTGCTGGAAAAAATCGAATTGTTCCTGTATCGACGGGCTAGCTTGATTGTATCGGTGACGCACTCTTTTAAAGAAAACCTGGTCCAGCGAGGAATCGAAAAAAACAAAATCGAAGTTATAACAAATGGTGTAGATAGTTCGTTGTTTTCCTCCCCGAGAGAAAGATCAGCGTCTGGTTGAACAATACAATCTGCAGGGCAAGCAAGTTCTTGGGTATATTGGTACACATGGTCTGGCCCACTCGCTAGAGACGCTGCTTCAGGTAGCGAAGTTGATAGAGGGAATGCCAGACGGTGATGGTTATCGGTTCATTCTCCTTGGTGATGGTGCGCGTAAGCAGTCTTTACAGGATAAAGCCGAGCAAGAGAAAATTCAGAATGTAATCTTTGTCAGTAGCGTCCCGAAAGAGGGCGTCGTGAGATACTGGTCACTACTTGATGTGGCAGTGATTCATCTGAAGAAAAGTGAATTATTTAAATCTGTTATTCCGTCAAAACTTTTTGAATGTATGGGTATGGGCGTGCCAGTGGCACATGGGGTTGCTGGGGAATCAGCAGCGATCGTTGAGGCTGAAAGAGTTGGGCTTTGTTTTGAGCCCGAAAATGCAGGAGCGCTATGTGAGACTATTTATGCCTTGACGAAGAACGAGTATGTTCATCGAGGGTTCCAGTTGGCAGGCCCACAGGCAGTCGGAAGATATAACCGAGCAATGCTGGCATCTCGAATGCGAGTGGCGCTTGGGAGAATTAAGGTAGATGAAAAGCCCCGGGGGGCTGAAATAGTCACAGATCTTCTTGTGTCGTGGTTTGCTTGAATTTGAAGTCTTATTTTGCGGGTCGTTTACAAAATTGAGAATCATCGATTCCGGGTCGAAATGGGGAGTCTTCACGTAGACTGTTTGATCACCCAAGGGAGCGCAGACAACATGTAGAACTCCTTATGGCTAGCCCTGTCATAATTGGACCAGTTGCTATGTTAGGGCTTCTCTAACCAGGAGAAACCGATGAAGGGCAAACGATTTACAGAAGAACAGATCATTCGGATATTGCACGAAGCAGAGTCAGGACTGTCAGTGGCGGATATATGCCGCAAGCATAACTGCTCCGAGCAGTCGTTCTATCGATGGAAGGCGAAGTTTGGTGGCCTGGAGATCTCGGAGGCGAAGCGGCTTCGAGAACTTGATCGCGAGAACGGCGAGCTGAAGAAGATAGTCGCGGAGCAGACTTTAGACATCCGGATGTTAAAGGACGTCAACAGCCGAAAGTGGTGAGCCTGGCGGAGCGCCGGCGCAGCGTTACGTACTTGAGAAATGAGTATGACGGAAGCTCGAGTGGTGATCAATCACTGGCTGGAGGAATACAACACGATCAGGCCGCATGGCTCGCTGGGCGGCATGAACCCAAAGTACTTTTTACAGCGATGGATCGAAGGAAATACGGATCAACAACCGGAAACCCTAACAATGTGAGTGGACCAAAGATCTCGGGCTTGCCAAGTGAGTTATCTGCTCTGAGAGCAATTAGTGATCCGCCTGGCTGCATTTCGAGCGCAAGTCGATGCGTGCGGTATCAGTACAACTACGTTCGTCCTCACAGCTCACTGGACTATTTAACGCCTGTTGTTTTCGCAGAACAGGCAGCTTAAGTTATGGGATCTCATCGAACGATTGGTACTAAGATGGGGGAAAGGTCACCGGCGGTGACACACTTTTTTCCAATATGTATACGGCATTTGAACAGCTTTCTTCTGGTCTGCAGAAATTCCTGTCAGGGATAAATGCCCTAAACGACGCAGACAAATCAGAAGCTGCACAAACAAGGGTTAACCGCATTGCCGACTCAACGAATCCCCTGCCGCAAAAAAACTTGAAAGCGACGGACTTCTCAATTATCTGTTCGAGATACAGGCACGACCAGAATACTGTTGTCGTTTTCAGTGGCGGAAAGGAAGTCTGGCATTCTGGGGCAACCGTGCGTGCCAGCACTATCCACTGAATGACTATCCAGGACAGAGAAGATTAATGCATCGAATCAGCCTTGCCGGGGACAAACCCTTCTAGTCGCCGTCTGACGAACCCGCAATTCTAATTCTCGTGAAGCTCACGATGGGGCAACAGCTCAATCCCCATGCTGAACAAGGTAAAACCGAATATATCCGCATACTGGTCTATGATCTTTGAAACCGGGGTTCCTGCTCCGTGCCCGGCTTTGGTTTCAATTCTGATCAGCGTGGGATTATTACCGGTTTGTTTCGCCTGTAGACTGGCGGCAAACTTGAAGGAATGCGCCGGTACCACGCGATCATCGTGATCACCAGTGGTCACCAGCGTCGCTGGGTAAGCCACGCCCTGCCTGATATTGTGAACTGGCGAATAAGCTCTCAAATACTCAAACATCTCTTTGCTCTGCCCGGAAGTTCCATAATCGTATGCCCAACCGGCACCAGCAGTAAAAGTGTGATACCGAAGCATATCCATGACCCCCACAGCGGGTAGCGCAACCTTCATCAGATCTGGCCTTTGCGTCATGACCGCGCCAACCAGCAATCCACCGTTGGATCCACCCCGAAGGGCAAGGTAGTCAGCAGATGTGTATTTCTTCTCAATCAGGTATTCCGCGGCAGCGATAAAATCATCGAATACATTCTGCTTCTTCAATTGCGTTCCGGCATCGTGCCAGGTCTTCCCGTATTCGCCCCCGCCCCGGATATTCGGCACTGCGTAAATACCACCGAGCTCCATCCAAACAGCATTAGTAATACTGAATGCCGGAGTCAGGCTGATATCGAAACCACCATAACCATAAAGTATCGTGGGATTCTTGCCATCAAGAATCACTCCTTTTTTGTGAGTGATGATCATGGGTATTTTCGTACCGTCGCGGGAGTTGAAGAACACCTGTTTCGACTCGTAGTCTCCTGCATCGAACTGAGCAGATGATTTTCGATAGACGACAGAGTCACCTTCCTGGACATCAAATTTGTAAAGGCTTGAAGGCGTCATGTAGTTAGTAAAGCTATAATAGAGTTCCTTTTCGTTTCGCTTTCCTTCAATTACTGTCGCCGTACCAATACCAGGTAGGGGAACTTCCCGAAGCCTGTTCCCCCCGACGTCATATTGGTAAATACGGGAGATCGCGCCGATCATATAGTGCGCAAAAAAAGATCCGCCGCCTACCGAGGCACTCAGAACATCGGCCGATTCCGGGATAAAGTCCAACCACTTATCCTGGGTGGGTTCACTGGCATCAACTGTCACGACCCGTTGGTTTGGGGCGTCGAGATTGGTCATGAGAAAAAGTTTACTGCCGCGATTGTCGAGCAGGTAGGTGTCCGAGTCCATATGATCGAGAATCGTGACCAGTTCTCTATCACGACTTGCCAAGTCCATGAGATACAAGTCATTACCTGTCGTCGACTGCGCACCCTCGATCAAAAGATAACGATCATCTTCCGTCACTGTGGCACTAACGTATCGACGTTTCTGCTGCGCAGATCCGCCGAATATCAATTCATCACTGGATTGAGGTTGCCCCAGTTTGTGGAAAAAAAGTTTATGCTGGTCAACCCTTGCAGAAAGCTCACTGCCTTCAGGTTTGTCATAACCTGAGTAATAGAATCCCTCGTCACCGTGCCATGAAAGGCCAGAGAACTTAATGTTAACCAGCGGTGCTTCTATTTGTTCTTTTGTGATGGCATCCAATACGATAATTTTCCGCCAGTCGCTGCCACCCTCAGAAATCGAATAGGCAGCAATGCTCCCTGACCTGGAAAATGACAGAGCAGACAAAGATGTCGTCCCGTCTTCTGAAAATGTATTTGGGTTCAGGAATAATTCTTCCTTTCCGGTATCATTTGTTCGGTAAACAACATACTGATCCTGCAGTCCATTGTTACGATAAAAATAGGTGAAATTACCTTCGCGGAACGGTTCGGTTTCCTTCTCGTAATCCCACAGGTTCTCCAGCCTTTCCTTCAGTTCTGCTCGATAGGGAATCTGCATGAGGTATCCGGCTGTAACTTCATTCTGCGCCTTGACCCAATCTCCTGTCTCATTGCTTAGATCGTCCTCCAGCCAACGATATGGATCAGGGACTTCGACCCCAAAATAAGTATCAACAACATCGCCCATTCTTGTTTCTGGATAAGTGATTTTTATGTCCTCCAGGGGTTCCGATTGCGAACAGCCAATAAGTAAGACGCTGATCAATGCTGTAAGATTTACCAAAGGCTTACTTGATATCATATTAACACTCCCGCGATTCACCAAGTGTTTCAATCGAGCACTTCAAAGATGTGCCCTTAACTCCCGGTATCCTATATGTTTGATACCAGCGGCCTCTATATACGCTTTGAGGTCAGGGTCACTGAACGCTTCATAATCTGCATTACGGGAAGCGAAAGTGTCCGCAATTGCCTTTAACTCTTCTCCATCCTTTGCTGGGTGAAACAGGAGATGGGTGAGCCCGGGTTTGATGTCGTCAATTAATTCACGATAAAAAGATTTTTTATCGTCAAGATCAACTAGCGTATCGATAATAATTTCGTCGAGCGTAGGCACGCTATCCAGATCAACGCCTTCAAGCGCCTCCAGATAACCGTTGGCCATCTCGTTTTCACGAAGGGCCGCCAGCCTGTCAAGGGTAATGTTTGGCAGGAATGCAGGGATACAATATTCTCTGGCGAGGTTAAGATATATTCGAAGAAATTTCGGGTGAACCACGGACCCCATGTGAGTATCAATATGCGTGACATCAATCCCCGCAGCTAGCGCCCTGTCGATTTGCTCTCTCATTTCAGCTTCAGCTGCATCTTCTTTTACATTGCGAACAGCATCTTCACGGGTGTGCCACATGTAACCTTCTGCATCTATCAAACCACTCGATGGATCCCTGGAGCTGAGCGCAGACCAGCGAAAAGTGGGATATTCACAAGTCAGGGTCAGGTGCACACCGACATCAAATTGCGGATTTTCTTTACATATTTTCGCAGCTTCCAAAAACCAGGGCGAGTTAACGATCACGGAACCACAACTAGCGGCACCGCTACGCAGACACATCAAAGACGCGGCATTCGCTGCGTGGCAGAACCCCATGTCATCGATGTGAGTAATGAGGACCCTGTCTTGCTCTGCATAGCCCATCTTTTCCAGAAATGTATTCATAGTCTTACGGTATGCTTAGCACACCGTCTCCGTTGATGCTGGCCCTGCGGCCACAAAATCCTGATTGCGTCATTTCGACGGCGAGCTGCAGGACCTTCGTGTTTGCCCATGTCCGTTTGCCATCTGCAGTAACACAGGCCGCGTGGCCGACTGCAGGCTCACCAGCCTGATACATTACGGTATGGAATTCGATCATTACCTAGTCGTCATGGTTCACAAGCCATTCCCTTTTCGGTGTAACATCTTGTTGACCTGCGCCTCCTTCTTACTCTCAGGGTTGCTTATGCCTCTCTCCGGCTTTCTTATAGATCGTTCAGTTGGGGATCTTCCCTTAAACCAGATAATGATGGCTTATCCCGTGATTCTGGCTATGGCCTTGCCGGTTGCATTTCTACAAGCCGAAAGTCACATCGCCGAAGCAGATAAGGGCGATACGGGTGAAGGCACACTGCAATGACCGCCTGCAGGTCACTCGATAGGCCGCGGCCATACCGCCTGTTTTCGCTCAGGCGCGATGAAGCTGTGTGAAGCGGCCAGATCGTTACAACGATCGAACTCCGCCACAGAAAAATTGTGTTCGCTTTGCATGAGGGCGTACTCGTGGCAAAGATCGATATCGAAGAGGCCGGGGTCGTCTGAGTTGATCGACACCTGAACCCCTGCCTCCATCAATCGCCGCACAGGATGCTCAGCGGTACTCGGAACGGAGCTCGTTAGCCAGTTGCTCGTTGGGCACACTTCCAGCATCACACCCTTCTCGATAACATAGTCCATCACCGCCGAGTCCCGGATAATATGGATGCCGTGACCGATACGCTCCGCACCCAGATGTTCGATCGCCTCGTAAACGTGTCGCGGAGCATCCGGGACGGGTTCCTCTCCTGCGTGCGTCGTGAAATGCAGGCCCGCCGCCCGCGCTTTTTCAATGATTGGTGCGAATCGCATAATTTCATCGCCGATATCCTGATCGGCCATATCGATGCCGACGAAGGTGTCGTTGTGGGCTGCGATAAAATCGCCGGTGTAGGCAGCCTGCTTCGTTGGCAAGGTTTTTTGCACAATGCCAATCAGACCGACGGCGATGTCGAGATGGCTGGCCCGCTCAATACCGGCGACAATAGCGCGGTGAATCTTGTCGAACGTCAGTTCCGGGTGACCTGCGGCAATGAAGTCGGGTGAATATCGCAGTTCGAAAATTTTGATTCCCTGGTTGTATCCATATTCACAGGCCTCATACGTCAGCCTTTCGATAATTGATTCGTTCGCCCAAACGGACTGAATATTGGAAAACTTCTGCAGTGCAACAGCAAGATTCTTCTCGGGCTCGGTCAGCAGCCACTCTGCACAAAACTCTTTGACGTTCTGTGGTGCATCAAGCCCGAGCGAAGCTCCGAGCGCCATCATGGTCTGCCGACGGAAACAGGCTTCGAGATGACAATGTAGTTCGACTTTGGGCAGTTTCTCTAACGCGGAATGTGCTTCGTGCGCTGATGGCATAATGACTTGAGTTCCTGAACTCGAATTTTGGCTAACATGGTAGGCTAACGTGACGTTGAAAAAAAGTCTCAGCCCTTTAAAGCGTTCGCTATAGCCAGGCTTGTTGTCATCCAGCACATGGGAAATGTGAGCTGCGCCACCCATCAGAATAAATGCCTTGTCCTGCGTTGGCGCCAGCTTCAACCAATCAGGATCGCGCCTTGGCAGAAAACCCTGGTCACCGAGGATAGGAATTATAACAGGGCTTTTCGAGCGAAAGTCTGAGTATCGAACCAGACCTGTTATAATTCCTGTTCTCAATGACAAGAAAAGTACAATAGATATTTTTAGTTGTCCTAGTTGTTTCCGGGGTACTGAATGTTTTATGTATGGAGGTAGAGGCATGAGTATAAATATTGAAGAAAAACTAGAAATTCATGAGTTATTGAGCCGGGCTGCGTATGCCTACGATGAGCGGGAGATTGGCATGCTCGAAGCGTGTTTCGCTGAACAAGCCAGCTTTAGTATGCGAATTGCCGGTGGCGATCTGATTGGGCCATTTGAAAGCAAAAGCGGCATCATGGACTTGATGACCGGGTCCATGGCGGAACAGACCGATGTGCGCCGCCACGTCATTTCGAACATTTTCTTCGAAGTCGCGGACGACAAGACTGTCGTCATTTCCAACCTGACTTTAATGACTACGGAGAACGACGATATTCAGCTCCTGTCCTCGGGGGTTTATCGCGACCAGGTGATAAAAGAAAACGGACAGTGGTGTATAGCCAGTCGATACCTTGAACTGGACAAGCCGTACTAGGAGTAAGTGATCCGGACGCGATCCAGACCATTCTGGCGCATCTGAAGCAACGCGCGCCACCTGATGCTGTGCGCCGGCAAGGGCCGCAAAACGATCTCTTTGCCGCTATCTGATGGTTGAAACCACTGAAGCGCATTTATCCATAGGCCAACAGAAAAGCACGTTGGCTAATCGCTCATCACCAGATCAGCCAATAACCACAAACAACAAAAAACTTGGTAGCGTTTAACCACTACCAGTCATACAGCTCCACTCTTTCATAAAACAAGCAGGCAACCGATCTAATTCGATACTCAGGCTTTCGCTCGAAAAGCCCTGTTATAATTCCTCATCTCTTACCCGGAGCGGGTGTTTGGCGAGCAGCTTGACCACCAAGCAGGGACTCAACTTATACTCAACTTTTCGGTGCAGATAGTTAATGGCTTAAAAAGTGTCCAGCTGATCGAACAGGGACAGGTATCATAGACCCAAAACTTAGCGGGCCTTGTCGATCTAACAGCGGTGAGTTTTAAGGCCACACCGCAGGAGGACACCTGGTTTAGCCTGGTTGTTGAGGACCTGGAATGCAAGAGCGTATACAGCAATCCGCTGTGGGTTAACACCGCCACTGAATAACATCTCCTTGGCGGCATCAAATTTGCCGCAAAAAAAACGTACCTGACCAATCAAATGGTCAGATACGCTTATTTTGTGTGCTCTTCAGCTCACATCAGGCAGACAATCAGAAATCCTGCGTAAACCTGAGTCCAATGGTACGTGGTCTATGCCTTACGCCATAGCTCTGGGTACCACAAGTTCCGGTTGCACATCCCGAAGTCAGGAACTGCGCAGCATCCTCATCGGTGGCGTTTTTAACAAACAGATCAATCGAATAGTTGTCACGTCGAATACCAGCCGCCAGATCAACCAGATTGCTGGAAGGAACATCACCCCTGATCTCGTTATCAGCCACGTTCAGGCTTGACCCGCGCGACCCTTCATGGGACAGCGTACCCTGCAGATATGAGTCGAATCCACCCATTACAAAGTTATAACGCGCCAATACATTGCCCTTGAACTTGGCAGTTACAGGCAGTTGAGTGCCCGATGGTGCCCAGGACGACCCATCGCTATTACATCCCACGCAATAATCGCCATTCAGTTCAGAATCAATCCATGCAAACGACGCTGATATTTCCAGAGCGTTTGTCGGTAGCCAGAGCATCTGTGCCTCAAGCCCAGTTACGTCCGCCGAGGGGCCATTGTTAACCTGAGTAATCGCGTTGGCGCCAACAAAGGAGACCTGGAAGTCCTCCCAGTCTTCTTGAAAAACAGCGCCATTGAATTGGAAAGTGCCGTCAGCCCACATGGTTTTCCAGCCAAACTCATAGTTGGTCAGGAAGTCTGAAACGTACTCGGTTGCAGCGGGAGCCCGATTGATACCGCCTGGACGGTAACCCTCAGACCAGGTTGCATAAACCATGTGATCGTTGGAAATTGACCAGGTCAGGTTTACGCGTCCGATGTGTTCGCTTTCATCGATACCCTTGTCAACATTCAGGCAAGGTGCATCTTTATAGTCCGTTTGTGTGATGCATTTATTCTCACCGTTGCTTGACCATTGCGGGGTGAAACCCTGACCAAACCCAAAGAACCCTTTAACCGTCACTTCTGGTCTAAAGAATCGTGCACCCACGGTGATTTCCAGATCATCTGTGATGTCGTAGCTTAGGGTGCCGAATATAGCCTCGTCGGTATCTTCTCGGTCATAACTATTGAGATAAACTGTGTCAGGGAACTGCTGGGCCCCCGGTTCACCGGCATTCATGAGCAATACATCGGGAAGACCGTCGGCTCTAAATGCCTGATAGAAGTCATGCTCCTGTTTAAAGGTATACAAGCCCACCATTCCCCGTAAACGGTTTTCCGCTGAGGAACTGATGCGTAACTCCGTGCTGTGTTTTGTATAGGCGTCGTCATTTGTGAAATAGTCACCCGGCATATTTCGGGTACCGGCATCAGGGAAAAACGCATTAGGTGCAACTCGAGCGCCGGTATTGTCAAAACGCAAATCGGCGTAGTACCCAGTGGTATAGATGGTGTCATACCAGTACGAGTAGTCTGAATAGTCAAAGGAACCTTCAAACTCACGATCCATATAGGAAGTGGTGAATGTGACATCAAAACTACCGACGGTGCCTTCAATCGTCACGCCAAGCTGATACCACTCGTCATCCGTAAACTCATCTTGAAAATGGGTAACCTCATTTTCGCCCGAGACAAAACTGCTTAGATCCTCACCCCATGAACCTTCACCTTCGGACTGCTGAGCAATCACGGTGCCCGTCACAGTCCAGTTGTCGTTCAAATCAATTTTAAGTGCGGCACGACCACCGACTGTCTCGTACGTGTTGTAGTTATCCTCTGCAACGTTTGCGTTGTCGTTAGTGATGTCATCAAGCGTTGTGCTAGCCCGACCGGGATAGGTTCGGGTTCCCCTGACATTATCGACATAACCCGCATCAGATCGGGAATAACCCACCAGGCGAATGGCCATAGTGTCACTGAGAGGAATATTAACAAAGCCTTCTGCCACATAGCCTGCATCATCATTATCAACAATGTTGCCTTCGATGCTGTAACCGGCAGAAAATCCAGATAAATCTGGTTTGTTGGTTATAATCCTGATCGTTCCAGCCTGTGAGCTTGCACCATAAAGCGTACCTTGTGGTCCGTTAAGCGATTCCACACGTGCGATATCATACATGTGAATATCCAGATTCCCCTGGATGGTTGTAATGGGCATTTCGTCCAGATACATGCCAACGCTAGGCTGAGAAGTACTCGACTGGCCATCACCTGCTGTAGCAATACCACGCATGTAAACCAGATTGGTTCCGGCGCCTGCAACTGATTTTTGTATCGCGACACTAGGTAATGCTTGCGTGTAATCAATAAAATCTTTGATGCCTCTTTCACGAAGTGCGTCGGTACCCAGTGAAACGATGCTGATTGGTACATCCTGCATGTTCTCAGAGCGTTTTTGGGCGGTAACGACTACCTCTTCGATGGCCCTTGCGTCATCTGCTGCTGCCAGACCAGGACTGAGTAATAACATGGCCGCTGCCAGCGGGGTTTCGATAAAACGGGTTGGTAAGTTCCTCAAACGGGATCGGTACATTAACTAACTCCTTTTTTTTACAACTTCCGCAGCTTAACGACTTGCGGCTGCTGTTGTTTACACACAAGCGCTATTGTTCATTACGCGATAATTTGGCTCCAAATTAGCACATTTAGCTATTTAATGCAGATCAAATGCCCAGCTCTGGCCAAAATGCCCTGATAATTGGTCCAACACGACCCAATGATCCAGGAGACCATCCGTCCGCCTCTAGTAATTTGGTACCTCAGGATAGAGTTCAAGGACGTCTCCCAGCCCGATTTTCAGCGGATCAAGCCACGCCTCATAATTTAGCCATTGTTCTGTTCCTTCCCGGTAGATCGGCTGGCGCACCTGTTCTGAGCTTGCTGTGCGAACAGGACGGGCATTTTCGAAGAACTTCAGGCAGCCAGGCTCGAAGGGTAAGCCACAATAGTCAAGCATTCGGCGGACTTCCGACTCGGTATCCGCAACTGTGTTCTCATAGTGCACACGGTGAATTCTGCCTGGCAGGGTTTCATCAAAATGTGCCATCAATTCCACGTAATCACGATAAAAGTGCGCCATATCGGATAATGCGTAACTAAAACTCTGGCCACGGGCATAATATTGTTTGAAGTTGGAAAAGCAGCAGCCCAATGGGTGTCGTCTGGCATCAATGATCTTTGCATTGGGTAATATCAAATGGATCAGACCAATGTACAAAAAGTTGTTGGGCATCTTGTCGATAAAAAAGGCACTGTCGGTTTTGCGATGCACACGCGTTGTTTCCAGATAATGCTCTCCCATCTGACGGAGTTCTTCACTACTCTTCGATGCAAGTACTTCGGCAAATACCGCAATTTCACCTGAACCTGCCTCCTCGCGCAGCACTTTCGCCATACTAATAATATCCGGCAATTCAGTGGTGCCTTCCACAGCAGAGTGGCTGGAGAGAATTTGTTCGAGCAGTGTGGAGCCCGACCGGGGCATGCCAACAATAAATATTGGGTCGTGTCTATCCGTACCGGAATCAGTCCTGGCCGCAAAAAAGTCTGGGGTAAACTGCTTTTTCAGGCTCTGAATTCGCTTGTGGTTGAGATCAGCATTATAGTTAATCTCTTCACTGTAAGTTTCGTTGCCTTTCTTGTAATGCTCGAAGGCTTGCGCATGATCCTTTGTATCTTCAAAGGCTTTCCCCATAGCAAAATGAAAATGCAGACGATTTTCATTATCGAGCTCAGTGTTTGAAACTTGCTGGTGCATAGCCTCGAGGTCATTCTCGGTAAATCTAAAAGTCTTCAGATTAGCCAGGCTCCAGTAGGCTTCTCCAAAAGAGGGGTTAATGTTGATACTCTGGCGATAAGCGTCAATGCAGGTCTGCTGTTGACCTGCAGTTTTCAACACGTGCCCGTAACTGAGCCAAACTTTGGCATTACCCGGGTACTCATCCAGCAGCCGCGCATAAAACTGAATGGAACGAGCATACTCACCAATCCGACTAAGCACGACGGCACATAAGTTGCGATGGCTTGGAGAATTCGGATCATCCAGCAACAAACGTTCAACCTCTACCAGCGCTTCCGCGGAGTGATTTCGTCGATGCAGCAAGACAGCATAACTATAACGAGCGGATGCAAAGCTTGGGACAAGCTGTAGACACCGCAAGAATAAATTTTCAGCATCGTTATTTTGTCCACATCTGACAGCAACTTCGCCCAGCATTCTGATTGCTGGAACATCGGTAGGCGTTTCGCTCAGGTGTGTTTTTAACAACCTTTCTGCCGTTGCCATGTCGTTTTTAACCATTGCAGCCGCCGCCCGCTGCAACCTCGGGTTCTGCGTTGAGCAGTGAATATGATGGGCGTAAGCCTCATCGCCCGCCTGCGTATCGCCAATGGCCATCAGGTGATCGGCGAGATGCCGCCAGGCCAGTGGATGTTTTGGATTCAACTTCACAGCTCTGCGTAGTGCAAGGATAGCCTGATCACCCCGTCCGAGTGCAGCCTGGGTAAGCCCCAGCTCGAAATGTGCTGCTGAGACGTTTTTCTGTACCTCTATTAAAGGTACCAGAATTTCCAGCGCCGCCTGTGGTTGCCCTAATCGCCGCCTGGCGATGGCCAGAAGTAATAAAGCGGGTCCATGATTCGGGATTGCTTCCAGGATTGCCTGTAACTGCTCAACCGCGAGAACCGGATCAGCTTCCAGCAATTGTGAGGCGTGCTTCATTGCCGCTTGAAGGGAGCCTGTTTCTTCTGTTTGTGAACTCATATTTAGATCGATAACCCGGGTGGTCGTGAAAGTAACAGATGTCTCATAAGATTGAAAATCCTCGCCATTCAGGCGGGCGGTGGTTCCTGGTTCAGCGAAACCGTCGCGCAACACATCAAAGAAACCGACAATACAGACCGCCACTGAAACCTCTGTCGATCAAGCACTGCCAAGCACTGCCAAGCGCGTCACTGAGTTGGGCTGAGCGGCTCAAGCGTGTATTTGATATAGATATTTCTGTCTGTCCGCTGTGCACCGGCAAAGGCCGGGTCAAGGGCCGCAAAACGATCTCTTTGCCGCGATCTTATGGTTGAAATCACGGCAGCGCATTTATCCCTAGGCCAACAGAAAATTACGTTGGCTAATCGTCCATCACCAGGTCAGCCAATAACCACAAACAACAAAAAACTTGGTAGCGTTTAACCACTAATCGACATACGGCGCCACTCTTTCATAAAACAAGCAGGCAACCGATCTGATTCGATACTCAGGCTTTCGTTCGAAAAGACCTGTTATAATTCCTCATATAGACGCCCCTTTTGCAACCTGATCTCTTGTGCTCTATAAGTGGCTTATGACCATGGACTGAGCATCCTCATATTCGCGTGCTGGTTAACGCATTAAGATCTGTCCGC
>Ga0233439_10004206_pt1 | contig 14139 bp, 15 predicted proteins | sample SI_123_September_6_FD_182713 | JGI IMG/M metagenome (GOLD analysis project Ga0233439, IMG submission 182713) | Seawater microbial communities from Saanich Inlet, British Columbia, Canada - SI_123_September2016_100_MG | ecosystem: Environmental > Aquatic > Marine > Inlet | place: Canada: British... | reverse complement strand
ATGACGGTAAAGTTAAAGTGCTTAACCTTAAAAAGAAGTTATTTGAAGCAGTAATGGTAGCAGCAGAGGATTTAGGTGACCCTACAGATCCAGTAACTGGCTGGGACTTAGCATTTAAGAAGCAAAAGACTGGTCCTCTACCTTTTAATGTGGAGTATACCTTACAAGTGCTAAAGTGTAAGGTGCGTGCTTTAAATGAGGCAGAGTTAGAGGCTATTAAAGAGTTACCTAATATTGACGATGTTATTAGCCGTCCATCAGCAGACCAACAGAAGGAGTTCATTGAAACTAGAATCCTAGAGAATGGTGGTTCTGACAATGTTCCGGCAGAAGTTGCTGAGGAAGTTACTGAACTACTGTAAGTAACAAGAAATAAGGAAGCCCCCGTATACGGGGCTTTTTTATCGCATATAGGAAATAACAATGAAGATTTTATTCACAGCAGATTATCATTTAAAACTAGGACAGAAAAGCGTACCACGGGAGTGGGCGACTAATAGGTACGAGCTGCTATTTGCAGAACTATACAAGTTAGAGAAGACAGTGGATTTACACGTTATAGGTGGAGACCTGTTTGATAGGATGCCTACGTTAGACGAGCTAAGTTTATACTTTAAGTATATAAAAGACATTAATATAAGAACTATTATCTATCCAGGCAATCACGAAGCAGTAAAGAAGGATACATCATTCTTTACTAACTTAAAGGAAGTTACAAAAGCTATAAACCCTTTAGTAGAGATTATTGATGACTACTATAAGCTAGAAGATATGGACTTTATTCCTTATAATAAGCTAAAAGAGTTTGACCCTAAAGACTTCGTAGGACGTACTTTATTTACACATGTAAGAGGTGAGATACCCCCACATGTAAGTCCTGAGATTGACTTGAAGAAACTAAAGGGATGGGAGCTGGTTATTGCTGGAGATTTACATTCTCACTCTAACTCGCAAGGTAATATAATATACCCCGGCAGTCCTGTCACTACCTCATTTCATAGAAACCCTGTGGACACAGGAGTAGTACTATTTGATAGTAAGACAATGGATTGGTCTTGGCTTAAACTAAAGTTACCTCAGCTTATTAGACAGACAGTTAGTCACCCTGACCAAATGATTAGAACTAACTATCATCACACTATATATGAACTAGAAGGAGACGTAAGTGACCTAGTCAAAGTAGATAAAGACAACGAACTGTTAGACAAAAAGTTAATAAAGAGGCATAATGACTCAGCACTTATACTAACTCCAGAAATGACTCTAGAGGATGAGCTGTCTGAATACTTACAGTTTATTATGGGATTAAACGAAAAGAAAGTAAAAGAGGTTCTAGGAGTGTATCATGATTATACTTAAAAAACTAAAATGGTCTAACTGTTTCTCTTATGGAGTAGATAATGTATTAGACCTAGAAAAAGACTTAATTGTACAACTTGTAGGTACTAATGGTACGGGTAAAAGCTCCATTCCTTTACTAATAGAGGAAGCGTTATTTAACAAAAACTCTAAAGGTATTAAGAAAATAGATATTGTTAATAGACACCATAAAGATAAAGGATACAGCATATCCCTGGATTTCAGTATAGAGGGTAGAGATTACAGTATATCAGTGGAGCGAAAGTCCAGTATTAAGGTAGTTTTAACCTGCGATGGAGAGGATGTGTCCTCTCATACTGCTACTAATACGTTTAAGACTGTACAAAATGTTATAGGTATGGACTTCAAAACTTTCAGTCAGTTAGTATACCAAAGTACTACTAGTTCTCTACAGTTTCTAACTGCTACAGATACTAATAGAAAGAAGTTCCTAATTGAGTTGTTGAACTTGGATAATTATCTTACACTATTTGATAACTTCAAGACTGCACACAAAGAGGCAAGTAATGAAGTATCAGAAATTAGGGGTAGTATAGATACTATTAATAGTTGGATTTCGACTAACCCTGTGAAGAGCAGTACTAAGAAGGATTTAATAGAAGCGCCAGAGGCTCCGGAAGATGCTATATCTAAAAGGGCTTTAGTGCAAGAGAAGCTTGCCAATATTCTAGAGATTAATAGTAAGATTAATATTAATAATCAGTACAAAAGTCAGCTATCCGAACTTAGTGCAGAGGAATTAATTAGGGAAGTAAACCTGCCGGAAGGTATAGGGGAGTTAAATGAAGAGTTTACCTCTTTAAAGACTATTATTGCTCAAGCTGACGCAGTAGTACGAAAAATAGAAAAGCTAGGGGATAGCTGCCCTACTTGTCTACAGGATATTGACGCAGGCAAACACACGGAGTTATTAGAAGAGCAGAAGAGTACAGTATCTATTAGCACTAAGAGGAAGAACGAAGTGCAGAACCTCATCATCAACTTAAAAAAACAATTATTAGAATATAAAAATCATCAAACTACTGTTGAAAAATTTGAGAAGCTTTCAACCCTTATAGATAATAAGCTGCCCAGTAAGACAGAAGACAAGGTAGAGTTAGAAGAGAAAATCAATAAGTTTACTGTCGAAATTTCCAAAAAACAATCAGAGATTAGGGATATATCATCTCAGAATAATGAAATAACGAAATTTAATACTGAGTTAGACTATTTAGTTAAGCAAGTAAAAGATTTTAAACTAAAATTGCTTTCCGAAGAGTCTAATTTAAAGAAAACTAACGATGTATACGCTAACTTGGAAGTATTAAAGAAAGCTTTTAGTACCAACGGTTTAGTAGCGTACAAGATTGAAAACTTAGTCAAAGACTTAGAAGACTTAGTAAACCAATACTTGGCCGAGTTGTCCGATGGACGCTTTGGCCTCGAGTTTGTTATCACTAACGATAGGTTAAATGTAGTTATATCAGATGAAGGCCAAGATATCGATATCCTTGCTTTAAGTAGTGGGGAGTTAGCCCGAGTTAATACATCAACGTTACTTGCTATTAGGAAACTAATGAGTACGTTATCTAAGTCTAAAATTAATGTTCTGTTTCTAGACGAAGTTATTGGAGTATTAGATGACGAGGGTAGAGAGAAGCTAATTGAAGTATTATTAAGAGAACACGATCTGAATACTTTTTTAGTGAGTCATGGTTGGAGCCACCCCCTCTTGACTAAAATTAATGTGGTTAAACAAAATAAAACATCGAGGTTAGAAAAATGAGAACTGTAAATGAAAAAACAGCTATTGAGCATATTGACAAAGATGCACTAGTATTAGTATATTGGGCCGTTAATACCTGTCCAAACTGTATACATTTTAATGAGATACTAAAGGAGTTGGAAACTGAGCATAGTGACTGGACCTTTTTAAAAGTATCACTAGACAACATACTGAAAGAGAGGGACAGAGACACGGGGTACTTCGAGCCTGATGTATACCCTACTGTTTTCTTTTTTAAAAACACTCGCAGAGTTTTAGTGGCTACAGGAGTAGCCCCTAAGGGCTCAGTGAAACAAACTTTAAAGGAAATCTCCAAAGGAGACTATAAAACCCGAGAAGAGATAGAACAGGAAATGCTAGATGCCCTCGACGAATAAAAGTAAAGCTAAGGGTACAAGGGCAGAGGCCGCTCTATGTGTAGTTCTTAGAAAAGCCACAGGGTGGAACTGGGAGCGGATCCCTTTAAGTGGCGCCTTGGATGCCAAGCATGGCTTGAAAGGCGATGTTTATATTCCTAAAGAACTTATGAAGTACAGTGTGGAAGTGAAGCACTACAAAGATGATCACCTTAATAGCAAGTTATTAACGGGTAAAACTCCACAAATAGTAGAGTGGTGGGAGCAAACACTAAGGGAGCAAAGAGAGAACGAAGCGGAACACCCTTTATTAGTATTCAAGTTTGATAGAAGTAAGTGGTTCTGTGCATTTATACAGGAGCCAGTTAATGAATATAGGTACTTGTACTACTCCGAAGGATTTTATTTGGCCAAGTTAGATGATTGGCTTACTGATCGTTGTAAAGACGATTGGGTTTGGAAAAGAAGTTAGAAAAGCAAAAACCCGCAATTAAGCGGGTTTTTTTCTGTTCCTTATTCTGGTCTGTAGCTACTCGCTATAATTAATTATTAAAATAAATCTAAATATAGAAGCTAAAGAATTGAAGGGCCTTCCTACGTGCTTTATTTGACCCCCCGGAAATGCTATGAGCCTTCCCGGAGTGGGTTGTAGAGCTATGCCTAAACCTCTCTCATCATATAATATAGTGTCCCCTCCCCATGTTTCATCATACTTAGGATGAAAGAAAGTAACCGAAGTATACATTCCTACATCCTTGTGAGGAAAAGGGACTGTAGAAGGGGTGTATGCTTGAACGTATGCTCGCATAAAAGGTCTATCAATCCCTTTTATAACTTTAGATACGGTAGGGTGCTCTAGATCCTCTGCGGTTAGATAGTAAGCAGTTTGCTTACATACAGAAGGTTGCTGAGTATCTAGACTCGTGTGGTTTATCTTATACCTCTTATTAATAAAGAAGTGATATAATCCTTTTACCTCTTCGTCCGTTAAAAAATTATCTATTAAACCTACATTATCGAATTTTAATTCCATTTTACTCCTTACCCTTGAGAGGCTCTACTAATTAAACCCAACTCAAATTCATTATACCAACTATTATCTGTCCATTCCCCTGCATAACCTGTGCCGAAACGCATGCCAGTACATATAGTACCCGAAGAAAGGGAAGGGACTGTTTCATACCCTGTGGTTCCTGGGCTAACATGAGGGTCTCCAGGGTTGGGGTGCCCATCATTCGGCTCCGTGGTTATTGTACTATTCAAAGTCTGAGACCCTGTCCAAGTTGCAGCACCTGCGGACCCTGTAAATGTAGCGTATCTTACCCACCCCCTACTTCTAATTCTAACTGCATTATCGTCATTCTCTGAACCGCCCCCTCCGTCGAATTTAATACCTACTAAGAATTTATCCGTAGGTACTTCGTAGTTATTGACCCCGTGGTTACAAGTACTACAAGTTGAGGTAGAGTTAGTAGTAATAGGGCCTATTTCAGTAATACTACCTCTAGTTAAGTTGCCAGAGGCTCCTTGAACGTTCTCTCCTGTTAGTTTAATGCCCATAGTAGTACCGTAGTCTGAACCCCCCGTACCTTGGTCTGTTCTAATCTCAGCGCTTTTAACCGCTCTATTTCCTGTTACATCTACTGTAATAGTAGCAGAGGAAGAGTTCCAAATAGTGTAGTATTCTGAAGTGACCGTATTGGCTGACCCGTTATAAGACAGTGCCTCAATATTTGCAGCACTGTAAAAGTTATTCATTTGTATCTGGCCAGAGACCGGAATACTGTTATTAATAGTTACATCAGGTACGTTTGCCCCCCCTCTATAATACTCGTTTAAAGCATGGGGGGTAGAGCCCCCAAATTCTGCTACAATTTCTGTAATATCTAGCTGTCCAGAGTCTTTTACCGGCATAGTACCTCCTTAAATTATAGCGTCTATAACTACTTTGGCCCTTCTAGCTACTTCAGAAGCTTCAGCCGCTGCTACTCCTTGGTCCCAAAGGGTTGAGTAAGTACTATTCCAGTAGTTGTTAATTTGATCATCCGTAGGCTGTGTCAGGTCTAAAGACCATCTCACTAATTTGGCGTCCTCTTTGATAGTCACCCCATCCGCTTCGTACACCGTAGCAACTTGAAAATCTGTACCTGCAATACTACCAGGTAACAACTTCTCCAGCATAAATAATAATTGTTGATTGTCTCTCATAATTTTAATTTCCTTTATTGATACTTGTATTTAATAATAACAACTCCTGAGCCGCCGTTTCCGGAGTACCAGGTACCTCCGCCGCCACCGCCGCCTCCGCCTCCGGAGCCTTTATTTGAAGCCCCGTGTCGGTTACTCACAGTTTGGGAGTCGCTAGAGCCTGCTCCGCCTCCTCCGTTTCCTCCTGATCCAGGGGATGGTCCCCCACCCCCGCCACCAGCAGCTCTGTATACACTAGAGCCCCCTATGCTAGAGGCCGAGCCTGAGCCCCCATTAGGCCTACTACCAGCGGCACCTGCTCCGCCTCCGCCTCCTCCGTGCCCGTCCCCAGAGCCGCTGGAGCCCCCGTTTCCTTGACCTCCTGTACCAGAGCCTCCGCCGCCTCCATTTCCGGAGCCGCCTCCTCCACAACCTCCGGAGGTACCGCTGCTTCCTAGTCCACAGTCTCCGTGCGCGCCTCCTTTACCACCCCCCACGCAAGTAGACAAAATACTCGTAGTGGTATTAGATCCATTAGTTACTCCCGCGCTGCATCCATAGGAGCTATTACCCCCTGCTCCAATACTTATAGAGTAATTAGTGCTGGAGATTGCAGCGCTGGCGCTATATAAGTAACCACCTGCACCCCCGCCACCCCCTCTATTAGAGCCCCCGCCAGCACCGCCAGCAATAGATAAGATTTCTACCACTGAATCGGTGCCTGAGTTAGATACGCTAAAAGTACCTGATCCAGTAAATGTATGTATTTTATAATCTCCTGAGTAACTAACAGACCCTCCACTAGCGGACGTAGCTGTCCAGCACGATTGAGTATTACAAGATTGAGATTCCGAAGTAGAACCACTACAGTCTACTCCTCCGTAAGCTCTAGAGGGGTTATTACAGCTTCTAGTACGGGATTGCGTACCACCACCACAGCTGGCTGAACAGCTACCCCAGCTACTGTAGCTACTCCAACCTCCATTTACAGATACGCCTGTATCATATAATTCTGCTAAAGTTACGTCTCCGCTTTCAGATATCTGAGAATGCGCTGAGTCGTATTTACCATAGTACTCTGACAGCTGAATAGGGTTGCTACCGCCGTGTTCAGTCTGTACTTCTGATAGTTTTATTTGTCCTGATGATTGTAATGCCATTTTCTTATCCTTCTAGGACTACTAAGTCCCAAGTTTGTCCTTTTTCGTTCCACGAGTACGATTTAATATCCTCTTTTGTAACAGTAGGGTATGCAACTGGGAAGTCCCACCCTAAAGTGGCTTCGTTCCATATATTGGAAGCGTGCGGGGGGATGCTTGGCGCTAATACTGTATTAGAGTTCTGATCGAAGGTGCCCCCGGTGTATATTACCCCGGTGATAACATCTGCGTTTTTTGCTATTCTATTACTACCCGAACTGAATGTAGGCAGGACTGGGGCCTCGAAAGGGCCCGCCCTAACCTCGTTAGTTACTGAGTCTATTTCAATATAATTCATTTTATGCGCTCCATGATACGACTACTCGGCCGCCTGCTCCGTAGCCGCCATGGCCGTTAGCCCAGCCTCCCCCAGAACCACCACCTCCGTAGTTGCCTCCGTTTCCACCCCAACAGTTAGGAGAACAACACCTGGTGCCTCCAGCACCTTGACTTCCTTGAGAGTCACCTCCATTACTTCCACCTCCACTACATCTACTACTAGAGCCTGAGGAGCCTCCTGGGGAGCCTGGGTTACTGTAATACCCGGCCTGAATATTTTTACCCTTGCCTCCTCCAGTAGCCGAAATATACCCTCCAAAACTAGAAGTTCCTCCAGGGCACCCGTTGCCCGGGTGTCCTCCACAGTTAGCTACAGCTCCTTGGTTACTACCGTTGTTGTCCCCTACACCGGGGTACCCTCCGGCACCTACTGTGACAGACACTGAAGTGCCTCCACTTAAGGAAGTAGTCCAGTTAGTGTAGCCCCCGCCCCCTCCTCCTCCGAAGCCTTCACCTCCACCACCGCCCCCACCACCGGCGACTAGATTTACAGATACATTTCCACAGCCTGAAGGCATAGTAAACGTACCGCTAGAAGTAAAGGTCTGAGACCCTGCAGTACAACACGATTGAGTATTACAAGATTGAGATTCCGAAGTAGAACCACTACAGTCTACTCCTCCATACGCGGGAGAAGGGTTATTACAGCTTCTAGAGCGCGACTGCGTTCCTCCTCCACAACTAGCTGAGCAAGTACCCCAACTACTCCAACTGGAGAAGCCTCCGTTGGTTGTTAGACCTGTGGATCTCAGCTCCCCTGCAGTAATAGCTCCCGAGGTAGAAATTCTACTACCATTAGAGAAGTATCTGCCGTAGTACTCGCTAAGACTGTGGGGTGCGGAACCTCCGTGCTCTTCAGCTATCTCAGATAGTTTTATTTGTCCTGATGATTGTAATGCCATTTTAAGTCCTTATTGATACTTGTATTTAATAATAACAACTCCTGAGCCCCCGGAGCCTCCATGATACCCTGTAACCTGGCCACCACCGCCTCCTCCTCCAGTGTTTGTGCTGCCAGAGGACCCAGTACCCGATCCTCCTGCACCCCCGCCACCTGATCCACCAGAGCCTGGAGACCCTGATACATAACCACCACCGCCACCCCCGCCAGCTCTTGTTACAGATGCACCTGAGATTGAATTTGCGGTTCCACTACCTCCGTTACCACAACTAGTGCTAGTACCATTACCTCCAGCGCTACCTGCTCCACCGCCACCACCGGAACCGAATGAAGGATTGTTACCATTCGCATACCCCCCACTATTACCCTGACTACCCGCTCCCCCGGAATTAGTAGTAGCGTACCATGAACCTCCACCTCCGCCACCAGAGCCACCAGAGTTGCCTGTTCCGTATGCAGCCGCTGTTTGACCACCACCGCCACCACCACCGGCAGTTGCAGTTATAGAACTAAATACAGAATTACCCCCATTAGACCCCTCGGCTGCAGAACTGCCCGTACTACCAGTGCCTCCAGCTCCACCACCACCTATAGTAATAGAGTAATTAGTTGCACTAATTCCAGATGTTGACGCGAGGTACCCCCCAGCTCCTGCGCCCCCTCCACCAGTAGAGCCCCCACCCCCGCCACCAGCAATAACTAAGTAGGTTACAGATGCATCGGTGCCTGAGTTAGATACGCTAAAAGTACTAGAACTGTTAAATGTATGTATTTTATAATCTCCTGAGTAACTAACAGACCCTCCACTAGCGGACGTAGCTGTCCAGCACGATTGAGTATTACAAGATTGAGATTCCGAAGTAGAACCACTACAGTCTACTCCTCCGTAAGCTCTAGAGGGGTTATTACAGCTTCTAGTACGGGATTGCGTACCACCACCACAGCTGACTGAACAGCTACCCCAGCTACCGTAGCTACTCCAACCTCCATTTACAGATACGCCTGTATCATATAATTCTGCTAAAGTTACGTCTCCGCTTTCAGATATCTGAGAATGCGCTGAGTTGTATTTACCATAGTACTCTGACAGATGAATAGGGTTGATACCGCCGTGTTCAGTCTGTACTTCTGATAGTTTTATTTGTCCTGATGATTGTAATGCCATTTTAAGTCCTTATTGATGAATCCATACTAATGATTCTTCGTTCCAAGTATAGAAGGCACCATCGGACGGGTAGTCTATTGGTGCTACCCATTGACAAGTACCTTCTTCTAAGCCCCATGAGGTAAACGGCTTTTCGGGGATGAAAGCATCTCTACTTTCATCATATAAGTCTCCCGTACTTGCGTACTTCTTTCTAATATTACCATTGTAAGAGGTCTGTTTCCAAGTGCCCCCGAAGATTCTTTCTAAGAATTGAACTCCGTACGCTTCCTCCTCCAGCCCGGTAGCTGGGTTTATACAATCTGCGTTATCTACTACCACCACCTGCTGTACTATATTAGTACTGCCAAGCTGTGCAAAGTGTGCCATGCTACTTCTCCTCTAATTTTTCAATTTTATCTGAGAGTTCCTTAACTGCTTCGATTAATAGCGCGTGTAGTGCATCATACTCTACAGTCTTAAATTTAGCATTTTCATCTCCAGTTTGTAAAGGCAATTTTTTCTCTCTAACTGCTTGAGGTAATACTTTTTCTACTTCTTGTGCGATTACACCTGCAGCTCTAATCCCTGTGTCTTTACGAGTAAACTCTACACCGCGGATAGCTTTAACTTTCTCTAAAGCGTTATCTAAAGTAGTAATACCCGTTTTAAGCCTTTCATCGGAGATGGTAGTTGAGTATGCGATAACGTCGCCATCTGCGTGCATGTCGCCATCTGCTTCAATACGTACTCTTTCCGCTCCATTTACATAGCAATGGAAAGATGAATCATCTGTCCAAGAAATATAATCTGTAGAGTCAAGTCCAACGTGAGTGACTTCCCCACGTAAATCCGGCTCTAAGGAGAATGTAGTGCTGGTGAGGTCAAGTCCGCTTCCTGCAGTATATGTAGTATCACTATCAGGTACAGTAACTGTATCTGTAGTACCATCGCCTCTACTAAGAGTGATAGTATTGCCAGAAATAGTCATAGCATCTGTTGCTGTAGCTAGTGCTTGGTTTGATGAAGTAGCTACTTTACCTGATAGAGCTGTTGTTACGGTAGAGGCATAAGATGAATCATCATTAATTGCTAAGGCTAACTCGTTAAGAGTGTCTAATGCTCCAGGAGCTCCGCCAATTAGGTTAGTTACTGCTGTAGTAACATAAGCTGTAGAAGCAATTTGTGTATTATTTGTAGCAGAAGAAGCTGTAGGTACTAAAGGTACCCCCGTTAGTGTAGGGGAAGCAATTGCTGCTTTAGTATCCGCATATGCTTTAATAGACTGCTGAGTAGCTAAATGAGTAGCAGAGTTAGACGCCATATTGTCTTCGTCCAACACTGCAGTACCCGATACGCCTGTATTTAGAATAGGGCTAGTAAGAGTTTTATTACTCATAGTTTGTGAAGTAGTTTTATCTACTACAGTACTATCAATAGCTACTGTAAGTGTATTAGTCAGACCGCTAGTAGTAATACCTGTGCCACCTGCAATATCTAAAGTCTCTGAGTCTAAATCAATATTTAGAGCTCCTCCAGAGTCGCCTTGGAAGTCAAGGTCTTGAGCTGTAACTGCAGAGTCTACATACGCTTTAATAGACTGCTGAGACGCGACATGAGACGCAGAGTCTGAAGCCATATTATCTTCGTCTTTAAGAGACGTTCCAGATAATGAGCCATTTAATACAGCCCCTGTTAATGTTTTGTTTGATAAAGTCTGTGTTGCAGCTTCAGTTACGTGAGGGAAACCCCCTACTGTAGACCCGTCATGTACTACTACTACGTCCTTATCTGTATCGATTGTTACTTCACCGGCAGCGCCTGTGAAAGTTGAGTGGCCCGATGTAGTACCACGTCTGTGTTGTATTTGAGTTGGCATTGTTAATTACTCCTTAATTATGTCAATGATCCCCAGTCTACTGTATTAGTAGTATCTGGGAGTGCTAAGTCTTGGTATGTTGTAGGTCTTACTGGTTCGTTTTCAAAACCATCTGTGCCTGTTGCAAAAGTTAAATTTCCCCAATCTGCGTTGGAGTACTCTGTACCCGAAGATGAAACTACGTGTGCTGGTGTTACTGATTGCTGTACTACGTTAGATACTTCAGTGTTGAAACTTGTGATTTCACTAGTCGCATGGCTATGGTTAGAAGAAGTAGTAATACTTATATTACTGCCCCCATCTACGCCCGTCACACTGCCAGTGACTGCACCTACTAAGGAAACGTCTATACCGCTGGTCCATGCTGCTGCAGTTGTTGCAGTTGCAGCATTACCTGTACAAGAACCAGAAGAACCAGAGGTATTTCCAGTTACGTTACCTGTAAGATCCCCCGTTACGTTACCTGTTAAGGCCGCCTCTACAGTTGCTGCTACAAATGTTTCTGAACCTACAGTCCATTTATCGTTTGTTTCATCCCATAAAAGAGACTTATTAGTACTAGTACCTCGTTCTACCTCTATCCCACCGTCTTGAGAAGGTGTCCCTGATTCATTACTATTTAGTACAATAGTATTATCTGCTAAATTAATGGTTTCAGTATTAATAGAAGTAGTTGTTCCACTTACTACGAGATTTCCGGCTACAGTAGTAGTAGAGCCACTAACAGTAAGTCCAGTTGTGCCCCCAGCTACTAAAGTTAGTACATCTTCATCTGACCCTGCTGAAGTTTCGGCAGTGATATAAGTATCACCATCTATATCCTTTACACCCCCTAAAGAACCCCACGAAGTGCCATTATAGCCTTCAAATGTGGTATCTGTAGAAGAGTAGCGTATAGAACCTGTAGAAGGGGAGCCTCTTTGAGCATTAGTACCTGCTGGAATAGTTAGGAAATCGTTGCCCGATACAGTTAACCCATCAAAGGATGGAGTAGCTGAAGTGGCAACGCTTTGCCCAATAGAAATAGTAGCATCCGACCCTTCACTTTGTGCATGAGATACTGTAACACCTGTGCCCGCAGTTACATTATCCATGTAGTTACCGGTGGTATCTGTACCTAAGGCTACTGAATTAGCTGCAATAGTTGCAGTTAAAGTAGCACTTCCTAGATTAGTTAAGGTAGCAGAACCTGTAAGATCCCCTCCTAAAGTGATAGTAGGGTCTGAGGTGGCAGTAGTAGTAATACTTAGGTTGCCTGTACCATCAAACGCAGCGGAAGTACCTGTTACAGCCCCCGTTAACTCGATAGTTCTGCCAGTAGCTAATGCTGTGGCGGAGGAGGCCGTACCTGTAAGAGCACCTGTAAAGGTGTCCGAGTACATATTACTCCATTTTTTAGACAGAGACCCAATATTATAACTACTAGAAGCATTTGGTACGAAATTAGATGTAATTTCTCCCCCAAACGCAACATCGTCCGTATTGCCGTCTCCTAGCTGAATGGTACCCCCATTGGCTGTAAGGGTCCCCGTAACAACGGCGTTCCCTCCAACATATAGGTTATTTTGAGTTGATATTCCTCCAACGACTTGTAGAGCTCCAGTGGTTGCGCTAGATGCAGCAGTAGTATTACTAATCGCTAAACTAGCTGTACTATCTACTGTTATCTCACTACCGGAGAACGAGTCAAGAGTATTGACTTTTAATGTTGACATATGTTATATCCTTTTATATCTTTTTGAATTATGTACAATGAACAGACCCGCCACACATAGTTAGCGTAGCTCCTGCACCTATAGATAGAGTTGCCCCATCAATGCTCATGTCGTTAGACGCTGAAGCATTGTATCCTGCAGGAATAGTATAGTCATCAGTTATAGTTGGTTTAGTCATTAAAACAGGAGGCACAATGCCATCTATAGAAACGCCCCCAACTTCTAAGGTTGAAACCTTGGCTGCCCCACTGACATCTAACTTGTAGTTAGTGTCTGGAGTAGCGGTTCCAATACCTACAGTACTTGTATTGTATATGAAACCTGAACCTGCGGTCCATGACCCAGAATTTGTACTGTTCTCCCAATTACCACTTGTACTATTATACTGTAATATCTGTTCATTAGTTAATCCACTAATATTAACATTGTCTAAGGATTCTACGGTTCGGGTGGTTAGTTCTAAAACATTATTAGAAGTATCCCTGACATAGAGTTTTTTATCGGCTAAATTAATAGCGATTTCGCCTGCATCTAGATTCGATGTACTTGGTACATTACCTCCAGTGGCGGAACGTTTTGGTTTAATCTTTAGTGCCATTTGGCCCCCTTAAATCATTTGCTATATAAGCAGGGTTGTATAAAGGAACCTATATAGATTCCTTGTTGTTTTTATTTTTTATTTTTTATTTAGAACGTACCGCCGTCTAAAGTGCTGGTCCAAGAAGGTGCTGAAGCAGACCCATCCATTACCATTATTTGACCTGCAGTACCTTTAGCAAGTTTAGACATTGCTGTAGCTCCAGAAGCGTATACTAGGTCTCCGCCCGTATAGCTAGAAAATCCAGTTCCGCCTTTATTGACTGCAATAGTATCTGCACTCCAAGTACCTGTAGCAACTGTACCTAATGTAGTAATTGCTGCCTGCCCTGCCCATGAAGTATCGATTTCAATATCGTTAGCGTTTGCTGTAATACCTGTTCCACCAATAACGTTAATAGTATTACCAGATTTAGTAGCACCAGAACCTGCCGTAATCTGACCAGCTCCTGAGAATTGAGAGAAGGCAATACTTGTAGTACCTACAGTAATAGAACCATTAGTTGATAACACGAACCCAGAGTCAGCATTTGTAGTACCTTCTTCTACGAAAGTAAATGCCCCACCTGTAACTTCGGCATCTTCATCGAAGTCCGTAGCTCTTGTTGGTGCGCCGGAAGCATTAACAGTATAGATACCATTTTCTGCGCCCGTTGATTGATCTTTAAGTAGAATAC
>Ga0233439_10004205_pt1 | contig 14140 bp, 13 predicted proteins | sample SI_123_September_6_FD_182713 | JGI IMG/M metagenome (GOLD analysis project Ga0233439, IMG submission 182713) | Seawater microbial communities from Saanich Inlet, British Columbia, Canada - SI_123_September2016_100_MG | ecosystem: Environmental > Aquatic > Marine > Inlet | place: Canada: British... | reverse complement strand
ATGTTAGTAAGTTAAAATAGTTTAAGTATTTTTGGAAAATTTTGTTAGAAATGAGATGTTTTTGATTGGTTGTGATTATGAACATTCTTGTGTATAATCTTTAATACTTACTGAAAAAGATACATCTGGTGAAGTTGGATGTGTTATTCTTTTACTTACTTCTTCTTTAGATAAAAGTACAATCTCTTTTTTCAAAATTCCATCAGTTCCATGTGCTATAAATTCAATTGGTATTTTTGTTTGCGTTCCTAAACAAAAGTTTGTTCCTTTTAGTACTTTCCACTCTAAGCCTCCTGCTGCTGTGTAACTTCCTCTTCCAATTCTTACGTTATATTCTTCATTATCGCTTGTTGTTACTTTAACTCTTTTAATTGAACATTGATTTATACATTGTTCTAATTGGGCTTGTTGTTCTTTAAATGTGTCCTCTAGAATCTGACATTGGGAATTGATACATGCTTTTCCAAAAGAACAATCGTTATGATTATTACATACGTCTGCGTCTATTTCTGCTCTATCTAGGTCAAATTGTTCTTTGATATCACAAATTCCACTCTCGTCTTCATCAAGGCAACATTTTCCTTCAAATAAGATGTGAGGGGAAGTACATTCAAAAATCGTTTCATTTGTTGTTTCATTTACAATTCCGGGTTGAAAATAAATTGCTTGACCTGTTGTTTCTTTTAGAACAAAGAATGCTCCGATAAGTAATAACACGCTAATTGCAACGATGCTAATTATTTTCATTTTGTTTGGATCTAGATCTTGAGGTGCACTTTTTCCATGTTTAGAACTTGGTTGAGATTTTGTTTTTTTATTTGATTTATTTGAATTAAATTGTTTTAAATTAGATTTTGTTGTTTCTTGGTAAGCTCTTTGGATATCTTCTTCTTTCCATCCTGCTTTTAGTAAGTTTGTTTTTATGTGGATGAATTTGTTTCCTTTTCTAATGTGACTTGTGATATAATCTAGAACTTCTTTATTTATAGTTGGAGCTATTTTTTTTCTTTTCATGTAATACATAACTCCGCCAGCTGCAATTAGTAGAACAAAAATAAATAAAGATAAATCGTATAATCTTTGTTTACTTGTTATGTCATCTTCTAATACATTTAGTGATTCTTCAGTTGTTTCTAAATTATTTTGAAGTGCTGCAAGACCTGCTGTACTTGAACTTACGTCGTTTTTTATTGAATCTATGTCAACTTTATTTGTTGTTGCTAGTTGTTGACCAGAATTAATTGAATTTTGAATTGATTGAATTTGACTTTTTATATTAGTTATGTCTTGATTTAGTTCTCTTATGTTGTTTCTAATAGTTAGAATGGCATTTGTGTTTGTATTTACTTTATTTGAAATTAAATTATTTTGTTGAACTAAAGCTGATGCAACATTATTTGTTGATGTGTTTGTTTGAGTTGTGTTAGTTGTTGTAGTTGTTTGAGCTGGAGTAGAAATTATGAAACAAGTTGCAGTTGTTTGTTTACAATATATTTGATTTTTATTATATTGTGGAGTTAATTCTTCAACACAATCATTTAGGTTATTACAGTTTAAGTCTGTGTTTACATCTGCAAATGTGATTATTGAAAGAGATGAAACTATCAGAATAAATAGTACTAACATTAAGTTAAACTTTCTAACCATCCTTTTTTCATATATAGTTATTATATTTTTATTTATATATGTTTTGATTTGGTGGTGTGGTGGGTTGTGTATGTTTATAGATATTTGTTTGAAATTTAAGAAATGTTTAAATAAGTGGGGTTTTAGTGTTTTGATATGTTAGATATTAATCTTGTTAGAACAAATCCTGAACTTGTTAAAGCTTCTGAGAAAAGAAGAGGGCAAGACCCAAATTTTGTAGATGATGTATTATCTATTGATTCTCAATGGAGAGTTAAATTAAAAGATGTTGAGAAATTAAAACAGCAAAGAAATACTGTTTCTCAAGAAATTAATCAAGCTAAGAAAGATAAAAATGAAATTTTAGCTCAAGAAAAAATTTCTTTTATGAAAGGTGTTGTTGATAATTTGAAAAAATTGGATGATGAAGTTGAAAATTTATTAAAAAAAAGAAATGAATCTCTTAAGAAAATTGGAAATGTTTTACATGAAAGTGTTCCTCAAGGTAAGGATGATAGTGAAAATGTTGAAATTAAAAAAGTAGGAGTTGTTCCTAAGTTTGATTTTAAACCTAAGGATCATATTGAAATTGCACTTGCTTTAGATTTAATTGATTTGGATACTGCTTCTAAAACTAGTGGAGCTAGATTTTATTATTTGAAGAATGAGGCTGTATTACTTAGTCAGGCACTTCAAAGGTTTGCAATTGATAGAATTATGAAAAAGGGTTATACTTTAATTCAAACTCCTTTTATGCTTAATCGTGCTGCTCTTGAAGGTGGTGTTAATATGAGTGAATTTGAAGATACTATTTACAAAATTGAGAATGAGGATTTGTATCTTATTGCAACTTCAGAGCATCCTTTGGTGGCTTTGCGTAAGGATGATATTATTGATGAGAGTGAACTTCCTGTTAAAATTTGCGGTGTTAGTTCTTGTTTTAGAAAAGAGCTTGGTACTCATGGAAGAGATGATAAGGGGATTTTTAGAGTTCATCAGTTTAACAAAGTTGAGCAGATTGTTTATTGTAAACCAGAGGAGTCGTATAAATATTTTGATTTGGTTGAAAAGAATTCCGAGGATTTGTTTGAGGAGATGGGAATTGCTTTTAGGGTTGTTAGAATTTGTACTGGCGATATCGGTAATAAACAGGCAATGCAATTTGATATTGAAGCGTGGTTTCCTGGTCAAGATGATGGAAAGGGAAGGTATAGGGAAGTTACTTCTTGTAGTAATTGTACCAATTATCAGTCTGTTACACTTAATACAAAATATAAAACTAAGGATGGGAAAAAGGATTATGTGCATTTAATTAATAATACTGCTTTAACTGATACTCGTCCTATTGCTGCGATACTTGAGAATTTTCAACAGGCAGATGGTTCAGTTAAGATTCCAAAGGTTTTGGTTCCTTATATGGGTGGGATAACTGAGATCAGGCGGGCGAAAAAAAAATAGGCAGCTTGCAGGTTAGTTGTTTGAAGGTTTTTGTTGTTGTTTTTTTTCTTTGTTTTTTGTTGTTTTTTATATTGTTGATTTACAAAATATTTTTATATCTTTGATTTTACTTAATTCTTTTATGAATATTATAAAATATGGTGGGTCTAGGGTTAGTCCTAGTGCTGGAGTTCATGATGATGTTTTTATTGATAGTTTAATTGAACTTGTTAATGGATATAGGGATCAAGAGTTTATGGTAATTATTGGTGGGGGAGCTTTGGCAAGACATAAGCAGGCTCAAGAACCTAAAGCTGATAATGATAGAAAAGATTGGCTTGGAATTGAAGCTACTTGGGAAAATGCTAAGTATGTTATTGATAGGTTTGTTGATAGCGGTGTTGAAGGTGTTTATAATCAAGTTATTAAAAATCCTCATGAAAAGGTTGGTGGACATAGAATCTATGTTGCTGGTGGATATGAACCGGGGAACTCAACTGATTATGTTACGATGCTTCTTGCTAGAAATTATGGTGCTAGTCGAGTGATTAAGGTTAGTGATTTTGATGTTGTTAAAGATATTAGTCCTTTGGAATTAGCTAAATATGATAAAAAAGATTGGAGTGAAGTTTTAGGAAGGACGCCTGATTTGAATAATGCTACTTGGAGAAAAATGAGAGAACTTGTTGGTGAAGAGTGGAAACCTGGTTTGAATACTCCTTTGGATCCTTTGGCTTGTGGTGTTGGTTTAGAGAGTTCTCAAATTGAGCTTTATATTTGCCGTGAAAATCAGATTAGAAATGTTTTAGATGGCAATTTGGATAGGTATGTTGGAACAATTATAAAGGATTAGTTGTTTTTTATTTATTTTATTTTGCGCTAGAATAGCAAAATCATTATAAAGGTTATTTTTTTCTTTTTCTTATATGTCAATTTTTAAGAATATGTTGAACTCTGGGGAATCTTTGTTTAGGGATACGATTTTTTTAAGTTATGATTTTCAACCTAAGGTTCTTTATGCTAGAGAAAGTGAGCAGCAAAGGTTTGCTGTAGCTATTAGGCCGCTTTTACAAGGTCATAATGGGAGGAATGTTTTTGTCTCTGGCGCTCCTGGGATTGGTAAAACTACTGCTTGTCGGCATGTTCTTCGTGAATTGGAAGAAGAGAGTGATGAGATTTATACTATTTATGTGAATTGTTGGAAGGAAAATACGACGTATAAAATTTATTTTAAGATTTGTCAAGAACTTGGATTTAAATTTATTCAGAATAAAAAAACTAGTGAGTTGTTTGCTTTAATTAAGGCTAAGGTTAATAAGGGCGGTGTTGTATTTGTTTTTGATGAAATTGATAAGTTGGAAGAAACTGACTTTTTGTATACAATACTTGAAGATATTTATAGGAAATCTATTTTTTTGATTACTAATTATAGGGATACTTATTCACAGATGGATGAGAGGATTAGAAGTCGTTTAAATCCTGAGTTTTTAATGTTTAGACCTTATACTCAAGGTGAAATTGTTAAAATTTTAAAGCAAAGACGTGATTATGCTTTTGTTCAAAATTGTTGGGATGAGGAATCTTTTTTAGAAATTGTTGAAAAGTGTTTAGATACTAATGATATTAGAACTGGTCTTTATTTAATGAAAGAGGCTGGCGCTATTGCTGAGGATAAGAGTTCTAAGAAGATTGGTGAGGAGCATGTTGCACTTGCGATTAAAAAGGTTGAGGATTTTCATATTAAGTCAGAAGATAAATTAGAAGATGAACTTGGGGTTATTTTGAATATTATTAAGGATAATAATGGGTCTAGAATTGGTGATTTGTATACCATGTACAAAGAGATGGGTTCTCAAATTAGTTATAAGAGTTTTCAGAGAAGAATTTCAAAACTTAGTGAAGCTAATTATATTAATACTCAGAAGGTTTCTGGAAAAGAGGGAAATACTACTTTAGTTAATTTTGCTAATCATAAGAAGTTGACTGATTATTGAGTGTTGTGTGTTGCTATAAATTGTTTAATCCAATGTCAACTATTGTTGTTTTGTCTTGAAACTTTACTGCGCCTTCTTTAATATCGTGAAGAGCTACTATTAATTCTACGTTGCACATTTTGTCTTTAATTTCTCCAGTTGTGGGATTAAGACCTGATGGGATGTCGATTGCTATTTTTTGTGCTTGTTTTTCGTTAAAGAAATTGATTGCTAGTTTGATGTTATCTTTTAGATCTCCTGTGATTCCTGTTCCTAATAGGGCGTCTATGAAGATTAGGTTGACATCTTGAAATTGGAATTTGTCTAAGTCTTCTTTGGTGTTGATTTTTATAATTGGAATTGTTTCTTTTATTTGGTTGTAGTTTTCTAGTGTTTCTTCTCCCATGTTTTCTTCTTTTCCAAATAGAAGGATTACTGCTGGGGCTTTTTCAAATAGGTGTTTGATGCAGGCAAACCCATCGCCTGTGTTATTTCCAGTGTTGGCAAATAGTACTACGTGGGAATTTTCTAATGTGAATTTTTGTTCAATTATCTTTGCTACTTCTTTTCCTGCGTTTTGCATTAGGTCTTTTGTAAAGATTCCTTTTTTGTGAGCTGCCCTTTCAAGTACTTGCATTTGTTTTAATGTAATCATTATTTTTTCTAGAAAATAGTTGTTATTTAAAAAATTTTTGTTATCAAAAGAGTTATATATTGATTTGATTGTTTTTATTTTATGGTTGTATATGTTGTATTGGGTGGTGGAATTACTAGAGATGGTAAGATTTCTAAATCTGTTCGTAATAGGATTGATTTGGGTATAGGGGAGTTTTCTGATGGTGATAAGATTATTATGTCTGGCAAATGGTATGGTGGATATGATTTTGTTCCTGTGATTACTGAAGCTAGAGCTATGAAAGAGTATGCTTTGACTAAAGGTGCTAGTTTTAGGGATGTTTTGTTGGAAGAGAAATCTAAAGATACTATTGGAAATGCTTATTTTGTTAAGAAGTTACTTGATTTAAAGAGTGTTAAGAGTTTTGTTGTGGTAACTTGTGATTTTCATGTTCCTAGGAGTATGTATATTTTTGGTCGAGTGTTTGGTTCTGATTATAAAATTAAGTTTTTGGGTTCGGTATCTGGTGAGTTTGAAAGAAGGATTGGAGTTGAGAAGAAGAAGGTTTTGTTTTTGAAAAAGTGGCTTAGATTTGTTAAGGGAAAAATTGGGTGGAAAATATTTATGACTAAGATTCATCCTTTTTATGCTAAGAGTGCGCCTTTTAGTTTTGATGATTTGAAAAAGAAGTATGTTAGGTGATTGTTTTTTTAATTTTAAAGAAAAAAAATAAGTTTAAATTTATAATAAAAAAAAATTTATAATAAAAAGTGAACTCCAAATGCTACTATAAATCCAATGATGGATCCTACTAGTACTTGTTTTGGTGTGTGGCCCATGGCGTAATGATCTTTACTTTTTAGATGGTGAGCTTTGAAGAGTTTTTTAAGTGCTTTTCCTTCGTTTCCTGCAGTTCTTCTAACTCCATAAGCGTCTCTTACTACGACCATTGCAAATACTAAACTTAATGAGAATAATGCTGTTGCACCTTGAGTTAGATAGATGATTGTTGTTAGGGAAATTACAAAGGCGCTATGTGATGAGGGCATGCCTCCAGTTACAAAAATGTCATGAAGTGATAAGGATTTGTGTTTGAACCAATAAATTATTAGTTTTGCTAGTTGCGCTCCAAATCCTGCTAAAATTACTGTTATTAATACCTTGTTCATGACGAATATTAATTTAAATTTGTTTATAATTGTTGTTTATAATTGTGAAGTGAGAAAATATCTTGTTTTTTGCATAAGGTTTTTAACTGATTGATTAATTTTAGGTGTTGATGAGTTCAAAGGAAAAAAAATATCCAAAGCATATTGGGATTATTTTAGATGGAAATCGTAGATTTGCTAAGCGTTTGATGAAAGAGCCTTGGCGAGGCCATGAGTTGGGAGCTGCGAAAATTAGCAAATTGTTTGAGTGGTGTAAGGATTTAGATGTTAAGGAGCTTACTTTGTTTGCGTTTTCGATGCAAAATTTTAATCGTCCTAAGTTAGAGTTTGAGTATTTGATGAAGTTGTTTTCTAAGTTTTTTTCTAATCAAGAGTATATTTCAAAGATTCATGAGAATAAAATTAAAATTAATTTTATTGGTAGAATTCATTTATTTCCAAAGGAAGTTTATTCTAGAATGCTCTCTTTAATGGATGAGACTAAAGATTATTCTGATTATGTAATTAATTTTGCTATGGCTTATGGTGGACGTGAGGAAATTGTTGATGCTGTTGGAAAGATTTGTTTAGATGTTAAGGATGGTTCTTTGAGTTGTGAGGATATTGATATTGAGAAGTTTACTAAATATATGCAATTACAAAGTGATCCTGATTTGATTATTAGAACTGGCGGAGATAGACGAACTAGTAATTTTTTGATGTGGCAGTCTTGGTATTCTGAGTGGTTCTTTTTAGAGAAGTTTTGGCCTGAATTTGAAAAAGAAGACTTTGAGAAGGTTATTGATGAATTTATGGGTCGTGAGAGACGATTTGGTCGCTAAACTTTGTTTAGCTCAGCGGGCTGGAAGGCAGGTGTGCGGCTTTGCGGGTTGATATGTTAATAGATTGTTTCTAGGATTCTTTATTACAATAATTAATATAAATAGTAAATTCTAATTGGGGTTATGGCTAAGATTCAATTGCTTGATGAGGATGTTATTAATAAGATTGCTGCTGGGGAAGTTGTGGAGAGGCCGGCTTCAATTGTTAAGGAGCTACTTGAGAATTCTATTGATGCTGGGGCTACTAATATTCTTGTTGAGATTAAAAAGAGTGGGAAGAATTTTATTCGAATTAGTGATAATGGCTCTGGGATGGATCGAGAGGATGCAAATCGTTCGATAATTAGACATGCTACTAGTAAGATTAGGAGTAGCGATGATTTGTTTAATATTAATTCTTTGGGATTTAGAGGTGAGGCTTTAGCTAGTATTGCTGCTGTGTCGCAATTATCGATTATAACTAAGGTTGATGGGGCGCTTGAGGGGTATAATTTGGTTTGTGAGGGTGGGCTTGTTGTAAGTTCAGGGCCAATTGCTAGTGATGTTGGAACTACTATTGAAGTTAATAATTTGTTTTTTAATACTCCGGTTAGAAAGAAGTTTTTGAAAACTGATGCTGTGGAACTTAGACATATTATTGATATTGTTACTAATTATGCTTTATTAAATCCTCAAATTGCAATTAAATTAAATCATGAAAATCATAATCTTATACAAACTCCGGCGATTGCTGCGATGCGTGAGAATGTTGCTGCAATTTATGGGTATGCAATTGCTAAGGATTTATTGGAAGTTGATTTTGAAAAAGAAGGTGTTAAAGTTAGTGGTCTTATTTCTAAGCCTTATGATGTTAGAAATGATACTAAGCAACAAGTTTTATTTGTAAATGATAGGTGGATTAAAAATTCAAAGTTGTCAAAAGCTATTTATGATGGGTATCATTCAATGTTATTTACTCAAAAGCATCCTGTGTTTGTTTTACATATTAAAATTGATCCTACTCGAGTTGATGTGAATGTGCATCCTCAAAAACATGAAATTAAAATTGAGCAGGAGGATTTGGTTTTAGATGTTGTTTCTAAGGCTGTTAATTTAACTCTCGAAAATAATAATTTGATTCCGATGGTTGATGTTGATTTTAATAATGATATGATGGGCGTTGTTCAATCTAAGTATAATTTTGAAAAGTCGAAACAGAAGACGCTTGAGGTTAGTGAGAGTTCTTCTGTTAGTTATGGTTCTGTTGATGTTTTGCCTCAAGTTGAAATGCCTTCTATGGTTGGTTCTGTTATGTATGGGGGGGTTGATTCTGATATTGGTGATTTTGGTGATACTTCTGGTTCTAGTGTTGCTAATGGTTCTAGTGTTTCTCAAAATGAAGAATTAGAGGTTCATGATTCTCATGATGAAGAGATGCAAGAAGGTAAATTGCCTGAGATGCAAATATTTGGTCAGATTCATAAGACTTTTTTTCTTGCTCAAATGGATGGGGCGGCTCTTGTTATTGATCAGCATGCTGCTCATGAGAGAGTTATGTATGAGAAATTTATGAAGCAGTTTATGCAAGGGGACGTAGTTAAGCAAAGATTGCTCTCTTCCGTTATTGTTGATTTTGCTTTATCGCAAGTTGGGATTGTCAAGGAGAATTTGAGGGAAATTAATCAGTTTGGTTTTGAGTTGGAACATTTTGGTGATAATTCTTTTTCTCTGAAAACTATTCCTGCCATTTTTGGAAGGTTGCAACCAAAGGAGACGCTTATGATTTTAATTGATGAAATTGAGCAGAAGGGAAATCAGATTGATAAAATTAAGGAAGAGATTATTATGCGAATGGCTTGTAGGTCTGCTGTTATGGCTGGAGATGAGTTAACGGTTGCTTGGATTACTAGGATTTTGTCTGATTTGAATAAAACTAAGCATCCTTTTACGTGCCCTCATGGTCGTCCTACTATGATTAAGATGACGATTGGGGAATTGGAGAAGAAGTTTAGAAGGAAATGATTTGGTTAGGGGTTATTTTTTAACAAGATTAATAAAAGTAAAGTTATTGAATAATAAAATCGTTGAGTATATTGATGTAGTTGATAGGAATGATGAGTTTGTTAAGACTATTGATAGAGCTAATCATATGGATGATGAAATAGTAAGGGTTACTGGTTTTTTTATTTTAAATAAAGAAGATAAGGTTCTTTTGCAACTTAGATCTGTTAATAAAAAAAGATATCCAAATCGTTGGGATTGTACTGGCGGTGGTCATGTTGAATCTGGTGAAGATTATTTGGTTTCTGCTCAAAGGGAATTATTTGAAGAAGCTGGTATTGAGACTGAGTTGAAATTTCTTGATAAGGTGTTTTTTGAATTAGATGATGGAAGAAAACATTTTAATGCTTATTTTATTGGAACTTTTGATGGGGATATAAAGATTGATTTAAATGAAGTTTCTCAAGTTAGGGCTTTTTCTAAGCAAGAGTTGAGAGAGATGGTTAAAGATGAGAGTAAATTTCATCCTGAGTGTGTGTATGGGCTTAAGAAGTATGTTTTGGATGTCACTCAAAGGTAGTAAAAAGATAGAAAGATTTATAAAGGCTGAGCTTATCTAAATAGTATGAAATTAAGAGATATAGTTTTAGCTGGAATGGTTGCTTTTGGAGGTAGTGGTTGTGGTTCTTCTAGAGTAATTTATAAAAATTCTAGTGATGTTGCAAGTAGGTTAAAACCTAATGAATTTGTTGTTCCAAATGATGTTTTTAATGCTTATGTTAATGAAGCTGGAGGAACTGGAATAAAACAAGATTTTTCTTTTGTTGGGGGTGTATATATTTCAAATCCAAGAAATTTATGGGGATTAGATGATAAGTTGGAGGAATTAGGTTATAGTTCTCAAGAAAGTGATACTTATAAGGCTATGTTTGAGAGGGAGGGAGTAATTATTATTAATGAAAAATCTTTAGTAGAGGGAACATTTGAAAGTAATTTAAGACATGAAAGAGTTCATAAATTATTAAATGATTTGCCTGATGAAGAGTATGATCATTTGATTGATGTTGCAAAGCGAATGTTGGGTAGAAAATATACTGTTAAGCAAGCTTATGATGGTGGTCACATTACAAGTGAAATATTTGATTTGTGGAAGAAAATGGGCGAAGAAAATAAAGAATTAGATGTAGTATTTAGTAGTGATTTGCGTCAAATTGAAAAAGAAGCTTGTTTTATTAATTCTGAAGAGTTTTGGACTTACTTAGATCAGGGTTCTTTTATTCCCAGAACTGAGATGTATTTAAGAGATGAATTTCCTAGGGCTTATGAAATATTTCAAAAAGTACAAGGACAAATTGATTAATTAATCTTCTTTTCTTACGAAAACTTTAAAAATGATTGCAGTATTTCAATATAAAAAGATGAGAGGTCTTAGATTTATTTTCTAGGTGTTTAAATATGACTCAAAGATTAAAAACTGGTACTACTACTGTTGGAATTGTTTGTAAAGATGGCGTTGTTTTGGCAGCGGACATGAGAGCTACGGCTGGAACTATGATTGTTGATAAAAGAGCTTTAAAAGTTCATGTTTTATCTGATGATTTTGCTGTAACTTGGGCTGGGACTGTTTCAGAGGCGCAATTATTAACTAAACTTGCTAAGGCTGAATTAAAGTTGAAAGAAGTTAGAACTAATAAGAGGCCAATTGCTAAGGAAGCGGCAAATTTGATTGCAGGTTTATTATATTCAACTATTAGAAGACCGAGCATGCTTCCTGGTGTTGCACATTTCCTACTTGCTGGAAAAGATGTTTATGGAACTCACTTGTATGATTTATTTCCGGATGGGAGTATTACATTAATTGATGATTTTATTTCGTCTGGGTCTGGATCTGTATTTGCATATGGAGTTTTGGAAACACATTTCAAAAAAGATATGACTACTGATGAAGGAGTTAAGTTAGCACTTTTAGCTGTTAACACTGCTCTTAAGAGAGATAGTGCTTCAGGAAATGGAATTAATGTTCTTGTTGTTAACAAGGATGAAATTAAAAGAGTAATGCATAAAGAATTAGTTTGTGAATTATAATTAATTTATTTTTTTATTTAATTAATTTTTAGTGCTTTGTGTGGTTGTTTTGAGTTTGATGTTGTATGAGTGTTTTGTAGTTAAAAAAGATTTGAGTGATTAAAAAAATAAAAATTTTGTAAGTTAAATTAAGTTAAATAAAATTAAAAATTAAGATTAAAAAATTATTAGAAGAAAAATATTAAGATAAAAAATTCTAAAAAATTAATAGAAAAAATCAAAATAAAAAAATCAAAATAAAAAAATCAAAATAAAAAAATAAAAAATAAAAAATAAAAAAAATGGCAAATATATTAAAAGAAATAATTAAAACATTACCTGAAGGTCATATTGATGATTCTGCTTTTGAAGGAGCAAACATTGTTTTGTATACTAAGAATAAAGAATATTTTAAAGATAATAAAGGCACTATTAGAGCTGCTGTAAAAGTGTTTAAAAAGAGAATTGAGTTAAGACCTCATCCTTCCCTTTGTATTGATATGGAGGAGGCTAAAAAAACTATTAAAAAAATGGTTGATAAGGAGGCTGGAGTTAAAGAATTTATTTTTGATCCTCCAAGATCACAAATTATTATTCATGCCGATAAACCTGGTTTGGTTATTGGAAAAAAGGGTGAAACTTTAAGAGAAATTTCTGGTAAAACTTTTTGGGTTCCAATTGTTAGAAGAATTCCTCCTTTAAGATCAAAATTAATTGAGAGTATTAGGTCTGTTTTGTATGAAAATGCTGAAGAGAGAAAGAAATTTTTAGATAAGACTGGTCATAGGGTTTATGATGGGTGGCTTCGAGCTAAAAAACATGAATGGGTTAGGTTATCTTGTCTTGGTGCTTCACGTCAAGTAGGAAGAACTTCATTTTTATTGCAAACTCCAGAATCGAGAGTTTTAATTGATTGTGGAATTGATCCTGGTAGAGATGGTGCTGAGAGTTATCCTTATTTAGATGCTCCTGAATTTAATATTAGTGAGATTGATGCTGTTGTTGTTACTCATTCACATTTAGATCATTCTGGTTTGATTCCATATTTATTTAAGTATGGATATAGAGGACCTGTTTATTGTACTTATCCTACAAGAGATGTTATGGCTTTGTTACAACTTGATTCAATTAAAATTGCTAGAAATGAAGGTAAGGAGCCAATTTATACAAGTGAGGAAGTTAAGCAGATGGTTTTACATACAATTTGTTTAGATTATGATGAAGTAACTGATATTACTCCTGATGTAAGACTTACTATGTATAATGCTGGGCATATTTTAGGTAGTGCTATTTGCCATTTTAATATTGGAAATGGTCTTCATAATTTTGCTTATACTGGTGATTTGAAATATGCAAGAACTAATGTTTTAGAACCTGCTAATACTCAATTTCCTAGAATTGAGACTTTAATGATGGAAGCGACTTACGGTGGAAAAGATAATGTTATGGCTGAAAAGGAAGCTGATGAGTATATGGTTAAAGTTGTTAAGGAAACTTTTGAGAGGGGCGGTAAGGTTTTAATGCCAGTTTTGGGTTCAGGAAGAGCTCAGGAAGTTATGGTGATTATTGAGAGACTTATGAGAGAGAAAAGAATTCCTCAAGCTCCAGTATATGTTGATGGGATGCTTAAAGATATTACAGCGATTCATACTGCGTATCCAGAATATTTGAGTCGAAATTTGAGAGCTCAAATTTTTCATAAAGAAAATAATCCTTTTTTATCTGAAATTTTTAAGACAGTTGGTTCACATAAGGAGAGAATGCAACTTTTATTAGAAGAAGGTCCTTGTTTGATTTTGGCAACTTCTGGTATGCTTGCTGGTGGTCCATCGGTTACTTATTTGAAAAATTTAGCTGAGGGTGAGAAACATTCTTTGATTTTTAGTTGTTATCAACCTCCTGGGAGTTTAGGTCACAGGATTAGAGCTGGTGAGAAGGATTTGTCAATTGATGGTAAATTACATAATATCAAACTTCATGTTCATAAGGTTGAAATTACCAATCATTCTGATAGAAAGCAACTTATGAATTATGTGAAAAGGTGTAATCCGACTCCAAGAAAAGTTATTGTTGTGCATGGTGAGTCTTCAAGATGTCTTGATTTAGCGTCATCTATTCATAAGGCGTTTAGAATTGAGACTGTGGCTCCTAAGAATTTAGAGACTATAAGGATTCGGTAGGTTTAAGGGTAACTTTTATAAATAGGGCTAGGGTTTTTTGAATTAGCACTATTGTGTTGGTCTTGCATACTCAAAACGGCTTTCGCGTTTTGGTCGCGACTTTGCACTTACGTGCCAGCGTCGCATAATCCGGAAAAGTTTACAATTTGTAGCTTTGGGGAATATTGCGCTGGTCTTGAAAACCAGTTCCTCTGGGAATTCCCGGTTCAAATCCGGGCGCTGGCGCCATTTTTTCTTTTTGATTTTGAAAAATAATTTTAATTAAATGAAATTA
>Ga0233439_10004195_pt1 | contig 14173 bp, 23 predicted proteins | sample SI_123_September_6_FD_182713 | JGI IMG/M metagenome (GOLD analysis project Ga0233439, IMG submission 182713) | Seawater microbial communities from Saanich Inlet, British Columbia, Canada - SI_123_September2016_100_MG | ecosystem: Environmental > Aquatic > Marine > Inlet | place: Canada: British... | reverse complement strand
CCAACCTCTTCCCACTCTCTGCACCCTCTTTTAAGAGTTTCTTCACAGATAAAGGTAAAACATTGTCGCCACCCTCAAAGAATGGGCTTTCCGATTCAGGGTTCAGAAAATCATATTGAAAGACCTCTGCTCCTTCATTGTATGACTCACGCTTGATAGCTTGTACGTCAGGAGCTTCGGCAGAGGATAAGATCAGATTCTTAAAATCATAATCTCTAGTTAAGTTACCTGTACCTGCACAACAATCCCATACGATACAGTCATCTTTCCACGACTCCCCCAACACTTTATCCATCTCAGAATGTGCCTCATCAACCCATAAAGTAGGTGTATAGAACGCACCTTGTCTACGTCTTGTATCATCTTCTATGATACGATCTCTCATTGAGACAAGCTCATCTATTTCTTTAGCAGATAGCCCTCGCTCTCTTCTCTCAAAGAACCCTTTCATAGCTGAGAGATTAATCTGATAGTTTTTACCCCCCATTACCAATGTGTTCTTTTTAGAAGGGTGTTCATAAGCATGGTGGTCATCTGAATCAGAGTAGCAGACGCAACCATAAAAAATATCTGCCATCTCAACAGGTTGGTATTTATCTTTGGGGATAATGTGATCTACCCAATATTGGTACATGGCAGACAAATTATTCTTAGAGGGTTTCACCTTGAACACACAACCATCTGCAAGAGATTCACATAGTTTCTTTAAGTGATCTCCATCAACAGAGAGAGTCTTTTCAAGGTGAGCATCAATTTCTACTTTAAGAGCAGGGTCAGGATCACTCGGTGCTTTTGACCAATCAATTTCTGCGTTCAAGAACTCTTTCACTGAGTCGAAAGAAATCGCAAAACAGTAAGAATCATCCCCTATGAAGATCACATTCGGTGTTTCTGTATCTATGCTTTGAAACTTTTTACAGTAGTACAGAGCTTGAGCAAGGACTGAGGATCGAACCTCTTTCTTAGTAAGGTCTTTACCGAACTTCGCCTCTAATAAAACCTTAACTGAGGTCTTGTTAGGTGTTGACCATTCTATCACCCCATCTGTTTGCCAACCTCTACCTTTAATCGTAGTAAAGTGAGACTTTGTAGCTTTCTCTAAAAGCTGTCTAAAATGACTCTCAACGTCTTTTTCAGCATTAAATTTCTTTGTGTTCATATAAACTCCTTTCGAGTTCTTTTTAGTTCTTTATAAAAACAGGACGTAGGATGCTCGTAGGAACGACCCAATACCGTTCAGACACCCCTACCCCCCACTCACTTAAAGTGGTCGTATAAGGCTCGCTTTTAAGAACGACCCCGTTCACCTCTAAAGTCGCCCCATTAAGCTCTACTTCCCATTGAACCTCTGTACCTATAGAGAGAACCACACCCCTTAACCTTCTATCTTCCACACCTACTCTTATTGTCGTGTAAGGTACATCTTCTGTCTCAGGTTTAACAGGACCTTCAAGAACATTAAAAACATCTGTGAACTTGATTTTAGTTTCTTTACCTTCGCACAAAGTCAAATAGCAACTGCTCTCGATCTGAAGAACAATTGCTATTCGTAAACTTGTGGTCAGTATTCTCTGTCCGACCCTGACCACTTTCTTCCCCTTCTGTTATTGTAAGGATTCCCATGATTCTGAGGAGGAGGGGGGTATCCTCCATACATAGGGTGGGGGTGGTAAGGGTGGGGGTGATGAGGGTTTGGGTATCTCCCATCATTATTACGAGGTCTGTTTCCTCTGTGGGGGTGTATGTTCAAATCCCATCTCTTTCGTTGCTCTGAAATCTGATGAGAGCTTAACCCATGAACTGATCTATCTGAAAGATCTTTATCATTCAAACCGCCATCATAAAGACTGATGACTTGAACTTCATACCCATGCTCTTTCGCAAGGTTAAAGTAAGGCTCTGCTTCCCACTTACGAGTAAATGAGTTGTGAACCACCACAACCTCGTAGTCCTCTTCTAAGAGTTGCTTTGTCTCGTTCTTACACCACTCGTATGCTTCTTTGATTCGAGTAAAATCAAAGCTGTAATGCCCTTCATCATCTTCAAAAAAACGATCAACGGTGATCTCTGCACGTTCTTCATGATCTCCCACTATTAAATCTGCGTGTTCAGTCTTGCCTGACCCGCTCAAGCCCCTTATTAAGATCAGTATTTTCATTTTCTGCTCCAAAGTTATTTTATTTTATTTTATCCATTAGTCGGTTGAAAAACACTTCAATGTAAAGAATTATTAAGAGAATGAAGGAAGGGTCTGAAATGGCGACCACCTTCTCCACCATCTCGAACTGCTTTCGTGTTAATCCGTTTTCATTTGTTGATACAAGTACCACATCACCATCTTTATTGATTATTATGAAGTATTCGCTTTCTTCATCACTCATTTTAGCCTCTATGTCTAAAGTTTTTTAATAGAGACTATGATAACCATATTACCGACTATAACTCAATTTCGATCACCCTTTTTGGCTCTCGCACCTGCTCTTTCTTAAGAGGTGGAGGTGGTGGGGGTATCTCTAGATATAGTCTTCTTTCTCCTTCCCTCAATCGCTCTTGTCTTCTTCTCTCTTCAACAATGAGTTCTTCATACATAACGGTGACCCTTTCTCACATTAAAATCTTATTATATGTAGCGTCATCTCGCAAACTTAAATCTTTAAAGAGGGGTCATTACTGATTCTGTTTTTATCAATCTCGTAGTTGAGAGCCTTTCGCCAAGACATACCCCAAGTAAAGTCTTTGTTGTTGTAAATCTCATACCCATTTTTCTCTAAAAATTGAGGTACATTCTTAGTCTTGTAAGCTCTGAAGTAATATACCGTACTGCCATATACTGTAGTGGTTGTCGGGATTGAAGTTAAGAAAACACAAGCGTGTTCTAGGATCTTTGGGTCATCATTCCAATGACCTAGACACTTGTAATACAGAAGTACCCCTTCAGGAAGATTCTTAGCATTGACCAAGCAATCAAACCCTTTATTGCTTAACTCTTTTCTTCTTTCCCCTAGTTCATTAGAAGCTATATTCATCTTTTATCTCCTTAGATACAGTCTATCTCAATAAGCTCTCTTCGCATTTCCAATTTTAATTCTTCTATTGAGTCAATCATCTGCCCCTCCCCTAGCCTTATCAAGCCATGAGAGGTCGAGAGTCCACTTGTGTTGAGATCGCCTCTGCCAAGTCTCAAAAACCTCTACAATGTAATCCTCAAGCTCATTAGGGGTCATGTTATTCAACTCAACCATCTTGAGTAAGACTTGATCCTTAATGTGTTGAGGTTCAACAGAGAGAGTACGCCCTAAATGCTTTGCCTTGTGGCAAGTAGGGCAGAGAGAGATTATGCCCTTCAGAGTTTGAGTGTGAGTCTTGTCATCATACTCCCAAATCTCATGGCACTCCACAGGCCACTTCTTTCCTTTGCCACTACAGATCTCACATTTGTAGTTAGCTTTCTTGTATGATGACTTCCTCAACTTATCCCATTCAGACTTGGGTATGTTGGCTTCAGTTCGTAAGTTATTCCCCCACGATGATTGGGGTACAAGTTCAACAGTAAGTTCCATTGTCCCTCTCGTATTACGTTCCATTTCAGAATCTCTAATACCTTGTTCACCAATATATGTAATTTTCATCGTAGTATGATCCTTTCGATCATTGGTTACTGTTTATCTCCGTTGGATTCCTGCTTTCCTAATGCGCCTATATGCTGTCGAATGAGCGATCTTATACTTAGCCCCTAGCTCCACAAAGCCCATGCCCGAAAGATAATCTTTAATAATCTCATCCATAGGTAGGGGCTTCTCATTTCGAGGCTTTGGCTCAACTGATGAAACTTGCTCATCATCTGTTAAATCTTGCTCGATTGAATAATCCCTCTTAAGAGATAGAAGTCCGATTTCAACAGCCTGAGAAAGAATGCACTTCTTGTAACTCCCAAGTAATTTAAATGCTCTGATTTGGTAGCTTCTCTTTAAGAACTCTTTTTGTCCTTCAGTTAAACCATCACTGATCTCGTTTAATACTTGCTCAGATTGACTGCTTAACCAAACGGCTTTCTCCACACTCATGACTTGTCCTTAAAGTAGAAGATTGCTGTCATGAAAACAAAGCACAGAAGTGCGACAAAGATAGCGTCCATCTCACACCTTCCCTTCACTTTTAGAGTAGGGGAGTTCATGCCATGTGTCATCTTCGCAAACAACGATGTTTCCTACATACTGAGGGAAGTGTTCGTTGCGGGGGAGTTTCTTGAGGTGACCTTCCTCATCACCTAAGAAAGACTCACTGTTAAGGGGGTTGAACTTGAGAAGCTCTATCCACCCTCCAACGAGTTTTTGGATCTCTTCAAAGCACTGAACCTCTCGGCTCTCCATAGGCTTATTGTGTTGATAAAAACGTACCTTCATTTTAAATCTCCTTGTTTGGTTGTGAAGGATCTTACTCACTACTTATATAAGATTTGATCTTGGGTCTGATCATTTTTTTGAAGAAGAGGCCAACCTCTCTCCCAATCGTCAATGAGTGAGAAAGAAGACCCACGCTCAACAAACTGTTGACCGACTTTCTTGGATTCAAACTCAACACCGAAGTATTGCCAATCTTCAGGAATCTCACCTAAGATTCGATCACTCAAATCTTCGTTTCTTGAAAGCTCAACACCTTCATGCATAAATGCGGTCAGTTGTTCCAATGTGTACTTGTTGGTTGTCAGAGTTAAATCAACCACTTTGCCATCTAGTGTTATCCAAGCGTGGTGGACAGGAAAGGGAGATTTACAGGACACATATCCCTCACAATACTTAATGCGAGAAGTTAGCTCTTTATCCCATACAGAAACCATGCACATAAACATAGCGTTAAAGAAGCACTCTTTAGGTTGTGGTTCAAATGTTTGAGTTAAGGTTTCTACAATGCTTCTCTGTTCTTCGTCCAATGGTTCTGAAGACATGGCTCGACCATTGTCAAGAATGTACTGCTCTTTCGAGGTCATAGACTGTGGGATATGAGGGGATTGACTCATCGCCATCATTTGTAAATATTCTTTCATAAGTTAAACTCCTTTCGAGTTCTTGTATTACTTTCCAAAGTTAGTCTTAGGGTTTGAGATATGCTCGTAAAGCTCTTTCCATTGAGCTTTACTGACAGACGAGTTCTTGAAATAAGAGTCCCTCACCATCTCGTAGGATGACTCAGGAAAGGCTCTCTCAGTAGCTTTATTTCCTTGAGACTTCTCAAGTAGCTCTTCAAACTCTTTGAAGGGTACTCCTGCCATAGTACAGATGGCTTCTAAGGCTCTCTCAGCAGGAGTCTTATTTCTTCCTCTACTCATACTCTGCTCCTATCGGATTCTTAGGTTTAAAACTGCGTTCTCGCTTGTGTTGACTTGCTCGGCTCGACACCCACAAAGCATAGCTCCAACGATGAAAGAACCGTTGCTGATGGAACACCCTGTGTCAGTCTCAACGTAAGTCTTCAACCCAAAGGAAGAATAACGTGAGTTTATTAGCTTCGTTCGTCTTGCTCTCTTTGAAGTCTGAAGCCACTTTACGACTAACTTGACCTCATGTACCCCTTCAGGGGAAAGGAGCTTCTCACGAAGAGCCTGTAAACGCTCTTGACGTTGTGAGGGTCGTTCTAGTTTCTTAACGCCAGTTGGGTGGTATAACTGAGGGAGTGCAATCCCTTCATAGTTTAACTTAGGATTGAGGTTCAAAACCTCCTCGATTTTTGTTTTCAATTTCCTACCTCCATAATCTCATTTCCTTTTTTTGTTCTTTCTCAGACTAACCTTCGGATCTTGGCTTCTTCATTATCCCACAAAATCCCACCTTCCATCAGCTTCTCATGTAAGCTTCTGAGGGTAGGGTTAGAAACGCTGTTGGGTGAAGCTCCGATAATCGCAAGCCACTTCGCCTTGTAAGACTCTCGGTCTGCGATCTTCTCATAGAACGAAGCCTTTGAGGAATACTCTGAAATCCAATGGAAGACACCATCAGCCCAAGTATCCTTCCAATTGTCCGTTCGCTTGAAATGTTTGCGATCTCTCGCTTTCTTGTTCAAAGCCCAACCATTGAGTTTAGACACAAGGCTCAGATTCATGCTTGCATGACCATTACCCATTGCCTCATCATGTTGAGTCTGAGTTGAAGAAAGTTTGATAGCAACCATGTCGCTACAGTTAATGTGATAAATACCCTCTTTACCTGCAACACGTTCCCAATCAAAGGGTTGTGAGTTGAGCCAAGTTTCGAGGTCTGTTCGTGTAATCTGAACGTAAGACATTTTGTAATCCTTTCGATATTTTTTGTTTTATACTTTGGGATGGCTTTGTTCATGAGTGAGTGTTTGATTGAGGTAAGCTAGTTGCTGACGCAAATATCTACTCTGCCAAGCGTACACAGTGTCGTGGAGATCTTTCTTACCGTTGAGTAGCTCAACGGCAAGCTTCTTGATATTTGACAGATCGGAATCTGAAGAAACAATCAAACCACCGAGTCGTAGCCAATACCACGCACCGTATTTACCTCGACTGATTGACCCTACAGGGTTATAAAACCCCTCCACATGGTTAGCAGGATTTTGAATGAACCACCCACCCCTTGTACGGTCAAAGATATACTTAGAGTCGTAATAACCGAGACAAGGAATAGCACTCTCATTAAGTTTATCCGCTATCGTTTTGAGAGTAATACCTCGTACCAATGCTTCCATGCTGACAAAGTTCTTAAGGGCGAATTCTTTCGCCTCAGAGAGATCATTGAAAGGAATGAGTATTTCTCCTATTTCATTTCCTATGGTAATGGATATTTTAACTTCAGCTTTGAGTAGTTTAGCTTGTAGTAAATCCGTCCACCCCACTTTAATATCAAAGCGATCTTCTATCTCTATCAGCTCCACCATTTTATCTCTCCTTTAAGTTTAGAGGTCTTTACATTCTATATAGGAATCTTGTTTCACCCCCTATTTTCCTGCTGTGAAAGTTAGCTGTAAAAAACCCTCAACCCAATGGTGAGTCCTAGAAAGTAAACAAAGACCCCTGCAAAAGCGATCATCCTTACATTCTTATTGGCTAAGTAAATCACCACCCCAATGCCTAACCAATAAGCGAGAACCCATTCACTCGGTACATGAACAATCGGTGTCATAATCTTATCTCCTTATCCACAGCCTTGAAGCTCTGAACTGACTTTCTCAGCCCAATCAAAATGTCATCTGAGTCATAGCCAAAGTCATCGTAAGTGAGAACACCCTCTTGTTCTTCAATTTTAGGCACACTTTCCATGATCCACTTAGCTAAAAGAGAGGGGTCTTCCTTGATCTTGCTTTTGTACTTATTTGAGATTTGTTGGTGTATCTCATCTGAGTAGCTACCCCAAACTTTATACCTCAAACCTTTATCTTCTTTCTTTGTCTCGATGTAGAACCTTGCTTCTTTCACTCCCTCGAAGATAATGCAAACATAGTAGCAATCATTCTCTTCAGCAAATTCAACCTCATCTTCATGGATTCTCCCCCCCATTTCTGAAAGAGCTTTGAGCGACCACAAAAGAACAAGATCGGGACTTGCCCCATCTAAATGACTGAAGTTAGAAAGATGAATGTCAGTAGATGAAAGATTGGTTGCATCCAAAGTCAAAAGAGACTTCTCGTCATCAATAAGATTGTCGAAGCAAGACTTCGTGTAAGGATAAAGGTGAAGATTCTCTGAGTCTCCGCCACAGCTTTGTATGAATGTTGAAAGTTCCATCTTCTCTCCATGTGTGTGTTGATAGGATCACTCTTATATAAGGAGCTTGTTTCACCCCCTATTTTCCTAATGCTACATACAGGGATTCAACCCCCAACACTCTTAACTCATGCGTGTTACGGTGGCGAGAGGCTCATGCCCTGTGTCGATCTTAATCGCAACAAGACTTCGCTTCTTGTAAATCAAAATCCCATGTTTGTTATAGCGAGGTCGGCTATCGTCTATTGCAAGAACTTGCTCTTCGGGCACTTCTTTCTTCTCAATATAAGAATCAGTAACCCAAATCCTACGATAATGACTGCTCATAAATCGTGGGTCGATTGACTTTGTTCTCGGAGTTGAAGGATTATCTTTCTTGAACCACTGAGGGAGTTTGTCCTCACGAGGCATCTTCAAATACTCAATCTGAAAGTACTTTGTTCGATTCTTTACTTTCTTGCCTTTCTTCTTTCTTTTAGCGTTTGGAGATTGATTTGAAGATAGTTGAATAGGATGTGGGTAGCTACTCGAAGTAAAGACTTTCTCTTCGGATTCGCTGTACTTGATAGTCTTCAGCGCAAGATCAAAAGCCAACCCGTAATCTGAGAGGTCTTGACCTGAAGAAACTCCCTCTTCAATACCCACCCTACGACCACAGCCAGGCATGAACATCGCAGAAAGGCTCTCTCCCAATCCTTCACTTATAATACAGATTTGTTCTTCTACTTGATCGAAATGACAAATAAATGTCCCATTCAGAACAACATCACTTTTTGTACTATTTTTATTAGTCGTAAATACACAGAACATCACATGATCTTTGTATGCTTCTTGGATGTACTCTTCTTGATTGAAGACATAAGCTACTTCATCCCACAATCTTAGCGGATTTATGAGTAATTTATTCTTCTTATACACTTCATTGAGATTGACGACCATCACACCTACAATATCTTCATTCATTGTATAGTCCATCTGACCATAGTCTATAATACATGAGTGAGTACTTGATTTTAGACCAAAACCTTTCAAGTACACCCAACTCAGAAAAGGAAGATTCTCAAACTCATACTCGCTCTCTAAAATAGTAAACTCTTCAAGAAGCTGATGTGAGGGAGACAGCTCTTTCGCACCCCACAGCGAATAATACGAAACGAGTGGGTCACATACAGTGTTCGACAACAGCATAGCTAAAGATATTTGTCTAAGACTGTATTTGTTGCCTCCGACTATTAAATTTGGAGCGTCTACTTCATCTTCTAAAAACTCCTCTTGCTCATTAAGATAAAGAGCATTAAGAGCTTCAACCCCATGTTCTGTTCTAATAGAACCCATCAAAAAACCACAGCATTCGATCATCCACTCCCCTCTCAAAGCAGAGTCCGACCAACTTCTTTCCATCGCTTCTGCAATACGATTTGGAAGGTTCGATACGCCTTTCCACTTCTTAAGTGCTTGTCTTTGAAAGTCAACGATCCCCTTCATCCGTACACTCGACTGTATTATACGGAAGAAAGAATCTTCGGGTGTCTTTGTTGTTTTAACTATTCTTCTCATGTTTGCTCCCTTCGAGCTTTTTGTTAAACTTACATTCTTATATAGGAATTAGATCGTTGGGAGAGCCATAGACCCCACAATCTTTGATTTAAGTAGCCAAAGGTTCAATGTCTCTTTACGTTCTTCTTCAAAATAGCGTTCCTCTTCTGTTATCACTTCTTCAATCTTAAAAGGATAGACTTTTGCTTGCCTACCACCGAAGTCTGTGACCAAGAGATAGTTATCTTGCTTAACCCACGAAATTCTCCCTTCTTGACCGTAGACAGTGATTGAAATGAATCCCTCTTTCTTAGAGAAGTCAGGGGTGAAGAAAGTGAAATGATAATAACATTTATCAAGATCGAGTTCGGTGTCTTCTTCATCAATGATTGCTTCTTCAGAGAAATGCTTACAACCTTTCGAGACCACCTTTAAGTCAGAAGGCATTTCTTCCAAGCTCCAAGTGCGAATATAAAACTTACTTGTAAGAGGAAGCCCCACAGGAAGACGGAAATCTGAATCACAAACACCAAGTTTATGAGAAGCTGAGTCTTCAGCAAAGATATAAAAAGTTGGTTGGTAGCTCATCGCTTACCTTTCTTATTGTTTGTTCGTTAACCCCCACACCCTCCAACTAACTAACGCACCACAAAAGAAAATGTGGACAAATTATTTCACATTAATTTCTGAAATGAAGTCGAAAATAACGCCCATAATATCTCGCATAATCTTAAACTCCTATTAAATAATAGGTTGTAAGTACATTTCGGGAAAACCCTCAATAACTGTACCGTCTGAGAAAGTTGCTATTATGTTTGTAGCCCCCGCAAAAGTGGATCTATAGAAAACATTGTCAATCCAAAATCTCCCCTGCATATTTATAGTGCAAGTTTGACCAAGATAACTTTCTCCCACAGGGTCATTGTAGTTATTGCTATACTTAATGATTGGGTTCTTTCCTACAAAGTATTCAAGATTGTCTTGAAAGAAATACTTTGGTCGCATACCCGATAAGCCATATTTATTTGCAATCTCGTGAATGTCAGCCGTTCTTCTTTTGTCAAACCAATATGCTCGACAAGAACGATCATAAATGTCTTGGAGATTCCATGAACTCCACCCGATACGATTCTTATAGATGAAGTCCTCCATGAAGTATTTTTCACACCCCTCGAAGTCTTTTAAGATGACTTTGCGGATCACCTCCTCTGATCTGAGATTACTAAGTTTATTTGAACTATATGATGTGTTTGTAATCTTGAAGGAGTTATCTCCGTTTAAGATGAAGACTCTACTGTCTCCCTCTGCTACACCAAGAGGCACATCTTCCCAATTTGCTCTGACAAAAGGGATTGACAAGGGATTGACCCACAAGATTGGCTTTTCGCACAGTCGCATACGCTCGAAAATTTCTTTCTTTGATCCCATAATAAAACCCCTTTCGAGTTCTGATTGTTAAAAAAAACAGTACTTACATTCTTATATAGGGAACTTGTTTCACCCCCTATTTTCCTGTCGGGATAGTTAAAGGATTCTCTTCAATATATTTAAGTATCTTTTTCCTTATATCCACCTCTCCTAGCCCTCGCAACACCACACCACTTTCTATAAGCCTCCTTTTTAATGTCCCCCGACTCACTTTATATTTATCTTTTAATCTTCTCAAGGACATACCCGAATCATAGTCAGAAATAACCTCCTCCATAGGTAACTCTTTCTTGACCCTGCCTTTGGGTCTTGGTTCGTATGCCCCTGCTTCTTTAAGTCTATTAATGATAGTGCTATGACTCACCCCATGCCAATCTGCAATCCTCTTCACAGACATCCCTGAGTTATAATCAGAAATAATGTCTACCATCGGGAGTGTCTTGCACCTTAATCTTTGTAATGCATGATTTACCCTTAGATTCTTTCTCGGATCTCCATCATAAACTGATTCAAGGTTTCTTTTAACTTCAAGTCTTACTTCTTCATCTGCCATTGGTGATGCCTCTCATGTTTGACTTACTAAAACTAACACATAGCTAGAATATCTCTCGCTAACCAAAACCTGCCCTCTGTGTCTTCAAAAGAAAAAGAGTTAGAAAAGACACACTCCCCCAAGAGCTTTTTAAGTGTTACTTTCTTTTGCGCCCCGTAGGAATGATCCAAAACAATCACCTCCTTATATTGAGCAATAGCAAAGAGCCTTAACACATCAAAACTTTCACTGAGTAACTCCACACAAGCCCTCTTGAATATCTCATCTCCAAACCACTTATCCACCCAAGCATTAAGCTTATGACCCACAGATGGATAATAACTGTCCGTACTAATCTGAAATCCCCTCGCTTGCCAAACCACAGCAGGGAAGTGGGGGTCTTCCCTACTCCGTTTTGTCTCCAAGTAAACCGTAATGAAGTCCCCCTTCTCTTTCTGCACCTTTAAATCCACTGTCGCTCTGAACTTCTCTATCATAGCAGAATCCAAAATCTCAAAAGCTCGTTTTAGTTTATTCATAATGTTAGACCTTTCGTCCGTACATACTACTTAACTTGTTTCACCTCCTATTTTCCTAATGACTTTAAAGTTGAAATCATTAACTGCTCAGATACCATGTAAGGATCTGCGTTCGCATTCGGCCTCCGATCCTCAAAATAACCACAACCATCACTCTGAGTCTGCAAAGGAATACGCACTGAAGCTGTTCTGTCAGAAACACCCCACATAAACTCGTCATATCGACACGTCTCATGCTTTCCCGTTAAACGTATCTCATAACCATCCCCGTAAGAATCAAGATGCTCTTTGATTCGACAAGACATCTCTTTTAAAATTCTTTCTATGACTTCTAAACCACCTTCAGCTCTAGTCTGAACCGTAGAGAAATTAACGTGCATACCTGCACCATTCCAATCGCCAGGGACGGGCTTAGGATCAAGCGTTGCTGAAAGATCAAAATCCTCTCCCACTCGATATAATAACCAACGAGCAAGCCATACATAATCTGAACTTTCCAAAATACAATAGTCAGGACCTCCAACCTGAAACTCCCACTGACCTGGCATCACTTCAGCATTAACTCCCGTAATCGGTATCCCTGCGTCTAAACAATTCATCATGTGTTCTTCAACAAGATCTCGACCCGATACCTCGTCTGCTCCTACTCCACAATAGTAAGGACCTTGAGCAGGGGGGAAACGTCTTTCTGAAGGGAAACCCAAAGGCTTAGACCCCTCAAATAATGTGTACTCCTGCTCAAAACCACCCCAAGCTCCCAAATCAGAATTGCCCCTTATAAGAGCTTCTAAACCCACTCTCGTGTTGCTCGAATGTGGTGTGCCATCAACATTCATCACCTGACATAAAACAAGCTTGTGACTCCCACCCCTTATAGGATCACAAATAACCCGTACAGGACTTAATACGCAATCCGAAGAATCCCCCTCGGCTTGACCCGTTGATGATCCGTCAAATGACCAATCAGGGAAAGAAGAAACAGCATCCTTAAAAACACGAGTCTTAGAACGTACCCTTGACGTAGGTGAACCACCGTCAACCCAAATGTATTCTGCAATCAACATCTCAATCTCCTTCGGTTGTGCAATTTGTTAAAAGCACACTATACCGAAAAGAAATTAACCCTCAACTAAATCCATGTCTACAATCTTATAACCCTTAACATTACCCAACTTCACCAAGTCAAACTTACCACCCATAGAAACAATCTTCTGATCAGGGAAAGAACCATAATACCAAAAATGAGCCGCTTGACCTATAATCTCAGTAAATAAAGCAGGGACTGCCCTACTACTCTTTCCTACCAAGTTCATGTGCTTGTTGTACGCTTGTAACTCCCCCTTCATACCAAAACTCTTAGGCTTCGATTTAGGATTCGCACCCAAATGAGCTTGGAAATCATGGACGGCTCTTAACATCAAATTCACCTCCGCACCAAAGAAAGCATCTTGGTTGTACAACTCAGTGATCTTTAAAACACCACTCTCTATTACATCATCTCTCATCTGCTTCACTGTCGTATAAGGATCATAATCCACAAACTCCACTTTCACCTTACTGTTCTGTCTCTGAAACATCACAATAATATGCTCCTTCAAAGCTACAAAACTCTTCTCCCCCTCAGAACTATAGTCAGGTAAACTCGCATAATGCTCCGCCACTAACTGAACATACTTATCCCAACCATGAAGAGAACCACCACTATGGATAATCTTATGACCCTCTCCAACATCTGTAGAAACAGGTGCTAAAGTTGAACCATAACTACCCCCAGCCCAAGTTGCCTCTTTCTGCATACTAACGGAAAGTAAAGGTAATAACTCTTTCCTTAACTCAGGCTTCTCATGAGCTAAACGAATAATGCTCTTTCTTAAAGTATCCATTATGCCATACCCTCAACTTCCTCGTTAATAGCATCCTCATAGTAAGTATAAAGATTCCTAGCTACTTCCTCTTTCACCGCTTTCGGTATCCGAGAAGGGAATAAGAAAGCACCCACTTCTCTACGGTATGACTTGATACCTGCGTTCACAAGATGGACAAAACCCTTTATAGAACCTGCCTCTGTCCAACGACCCCTGAACATATGCCTCGCCTGATTATTAATAATGGCTTGAGCCATATCGTACAACTTAGAATCGTTCACAATGTACAACTCCAACTCATTAACCAAGTTCTCTTGATCCGAAGTTAATGAAGCAACCCTCGATTGAAGGCTCGCCTGTCTCTCAAGATAAGAAATCCTACCCTCAAGATCATTAAGTATTTGCTCTGCTTTTCTCATAACGTGTCCCTCTATTCTCAAAAATGATTAACTACACAGATGCAAAGCAATAAACAAATAATACAAATAAAAACCCCCCTCGGAAATCAAAACCCAAAATTCCAAACCCAAATAATATATACGGATCACTT
>Ga0233439_10004194_pt1 | contig 14177 bp, 20 predicted proteins | sample SI_123_September_6_FD_182713 | JGI IMG/M metagenome (GOLD analysis project Ga0233439, IMG submission 182713) | Seawater microbial communities from Saanich Inlet, British Columbia, Canada - SI_123_September2016_100_MG | ecosystem: Environmental > Aquatic > Marine > Inlet | place: Canada: British... | reverse complement strand
ATTCATTTTCCCCTATAATTGCAGATTATGAGCGTGAAAACCCAATGTTTAGAGAAATGGTGAAGATTGCAATTACTCCGATGGTATCATCACTATCCATTTTGAATTATGTTGATATGGATTCAGAAGAGTCTGTGGTGGGATATGGAATTAGTTTGATATTACTTAATGTTGGAATGTATATTGGAATTCCAATATTTGCAATAATGAGAATTAGGAAATAAAATAGAATTATGGCAAACAAGGCAGCAATCGGTACAGGTGTATTTTTTTTAATTATTGCAGGTCTTGGATTTGTTTATCCTTTGAGTAGTGATGGGTACACCATCGTTCAAGTTGATCAAATATGTCAATCCGGATTAGGACAACTAGGTCAATTATTTAGTGGTAGTAATCAACAGACATGCCAACAAATCAAATTAGTATCGTATGGTGTCTATGGATTTGGTCTTCTTGGAATTATTTTACTAATTGCAGGTTCTGTTGCATCTGGAGGTCAAAAAGAAGCATACTATGAAAGAAGAGAAGACGATGATGCTTTAGATATTATTGAGAAAAGATATGCTAAAGGTGAGATTACTAAAGAAGAATTCGATAACATGAAAAAAGATTTAGAATAAATGAAATTTACAATAATTATCGTACTGGCAATTGTTTTAATTATTCCATCTTTTGCTTTTGCACAGTCTTATACTGGAGTTTTAACATTAGATTCCATTCCATCAAATTTTAAAGAAGGTGGAATCATAACATTTTCTGGTACATTAACTACTACAGACGGTGGTAAAGTTACTGATGCTTTAATCTACATCAAAGATGATGTTGCTTTTGATACTGATACCGTTATCGGAACTGTAACTACTGATAATAACGGAAAATTTTCTGCAACGTGGAAAGCAGTTCCACGTACTAGTGGTTCATATGATTTCTATGCCATCTATGAAGGGGGAGGCAGTGTCAGTAAAGTTAGAACTGGAAACATCAAGGTAACAGTATCTGGTTCTGGACCTTCAAACTCTAATTTGTCAAGTTATTCTGAAAATTCTTCATACTCATCTGCAAAAATCACCCTTGATTCAGTCGTATCTACTGCAAATGTTGGTCAAATCATTACCTTTACTGGAAAATTAAGTGATAATGGTAAAGGATTGGCGGGAAAAACAATTGAGATTAAAGATGAAGATTTGGCAGACTTTGATGATTATTTAGTTTCAACAATTACTGATTCAAATGGTAGATTTTCAGCATCATGGAAAGTACATGAAACAGAATCTACAGATAGAAAAAATGGTTCTGTACTAGTTGAATTATTACAACCTGAATTAATTGGATTAAGTAAAGTCAATAGTTTTCTAAACAAACTTGAACTAAACACTGTTGAAATTTTTGCAGCATATGAGGAATCAAACGCATCTATTTCTCCAAATACTTGCTCTCTTCCAAAATCTGGTTCTTCTCAATCTTATTGCCAAAATAATGTAATTGTGATAAAGGGTGTTGATGCTGGCATTGAGGATGAAATTGTCAGTGCTCTGCTAAGTGAAATAGTTCCTGGAGGTACTGCAACTGGTAATATTGATCTAGAAGAGGAACTTTACAATGTAATTCAAGATGAATTAGGAATTACTGAAGATATGAGCATGCAAGAAATGTTAAATTTACTTGATGACCCAAGCCTTGCTGCTATGTACCAAACAACATCTAGTGTCCCAACAAAACCATCCACTCCAAGTTCTTCAACATCTGATTATGATGGGGATGGTATTCCTGACTATCGAGATGATTGCAAGTATACTTCAGAGAATTTCAATGGATATCAAGATACTGATGGGTGTTTTGATATCAAACTTCAAGAAATTTCTCCTTCGTCTTCAACATCTGATTATGATGGTGATGGCATTCCAGATTATAGAGATGAATGTATGTATGTTAAAGAAAATTACAATGGATTTGAAGACACTGATGGATGTCTTGATGTTAAACCATTAGAGCCAGTTCCTACAAATGATTTGTTCTCTGATTTGTATGATGGTCCGTTTGAAATAGAGCCATCTGTTCCAAAAATAGAAACAAAAATTGAGAAACAACGTCCTCAAATTGATTTTTCAATAGATGCACTAAATCAAGAAATCCAAGTGTTTGAAGGTGTAGAGTTAGAAGGAAAATTATATTATATTTCACCTAAAGGAAATGAAATAGGAATACCAAATACCGGAGTGCAACTAAAAAGTTATGATAGATTTTCAGTTATAGACACATTGTATACAGATTATGCGGGAAATTTCAATTGGAAAACATCTAGAAACACTGAAAATTATGATGAAAAAACAGGAACAAGTTCATGGGATTTGTATTTGTATTTTGAAGCAAATGAACGATATAATCTCAATAGTAAAGCCATAGGAACTGTTATCATTCAAAATCCAAACATCATTCCACCTTCAGAAGTTATAGAATCTAAAACTTCTGAATCCAAAGAAGACCAATTCTGTTTTTTGTGGTGGTGCTGGTAAATGAAATTAATAGTAATTATCGCAATAGCATTTGTTTTGTTAATTCCTCTCACAACTTTTGCTCAAGAATCGCTACTTTGTCCTAGCGGCTCATATCATGGATTAGATAATACTGGAAATGATGCCTGTAGAGATGTCAAAACAAACCAGATTATTGAATCATTATCAAAACCTACACCTGAATCTAAAATTGACTCCCCTTCATCTCCCTCTAAAATAATTACATTTGGTGATGATTCTACTCCCCTGATTATTTTAGTTGGGATGATAGTAATTGGTGTAGTGGGAATTTCTGCATTCAAAATTATTGGAAAAAGTAACTTGAATAAACAAAAACAAAAAGAAGACCAGAGAATAAAAGATAATGAAAAAGAAAGAATCAGAAGAGAAGAACAAAAAAATTTAGAAGAAGAAGCACGTTCAAAAAAACTTCATGAGGAAAAACAAAAACGACAAGAACAAGAAGACAGAGAAGGTGAAGCAGCAAGGTTGCGAATGATAGAAATGCAAAAAATACAGCGTATTAAAAATGAACAACTACAAAATGAATTAAAAGAAAAAGAAACTAAAGAAGAATTAGAATTTCAAGAAAAAATTAAAAACAATGAAACTCTTTATGATTACGCAGTTGTAGAATCTATTCAAGACACTGCATCACTTAGAATTTTTTATGATTTAGGAAAAAAATCTACCAAATATTGGAATGAAACGGGTCTTTTAGATAGAATTCATTTCAAAGATGAAGAAATTAAAGAAGAACTAAAAATTACTCAAAACAAAGTCACTTTTAGAATCTCTGTGGAATCTGGTGGAAAACACAAGTTTGCGAAATTAATTTCTGGAGGGAGCATGGACTTTTGGGACCATGATATTGGAGGGTATAATCTTCAAATCCATTTCTCAAAACCTGAAGAATTTTTAAAAGCAGTGATGATGAAGCACATTCGCGCTAGTTTATCGAAGGTACAAATTCATGATAGTGAATATTCAATTTCTGCAATATTGGTTCGTCAAGATGCAGACTATGATGATGCATCAAATATCTTAAAAAGAATAATCCAACATTTTTGTGATGAAATCCTTGAAACAGGAGATATTTTAGTTGAAAAGTAGTGATTTTTGATGACTGGATATTGTAAAAATTGTAAAATGAACTACGCTGGGAAAAATTGTCCCATTTGTCATGGAGGTACGGATACGAGTGCAAAACCAATCTCCCTAGGAATTGTGATTGTGGGTATAGTAATTCTAGTTGGATTTTTAGTTTACACTGGTGGAATTCAAATTGATAAAGAAAATTTAGAACAATCTATTGAAACAATCCCTGATAATATTCAAGATGTTAGGGGCACAGTTGAAAATCTTGCATTAGAAACAGGTGAAACATTAGCTGACGTCATTAGAAAAAATATTGAAATTCCTGACATTGAACCTACCCTTAACCAAATCACAAAAAAAGTGACAGAAATTAAAGAAACAATTCCAGAACCAAGTCAAATACAAAAAACAATTATACAAAAACCTGAACATGACACATCAATAATTGAGAAATTAGTTCATCAGTATACTAATGAACAAAGACAGCAACATGGATTGAATCAATTGGTATCTGATAGAAATCTTGCAAAAATTGCATATGGACACAGTCTAGACATGGCTACAAATGATTTCTTTGATCATACAAATCTAAAAGGACTGGAGCCTACTGATAGAGCCGATACTGCTAGATATTCATGTACGAAAAATTATGGTAGTTATTACACTGAAGGAATAGCTGAAAACATATTCCAACATAACTTGTATAATTCTATTTCATACATTAATGGAATTCCTACATCCTATGATTGGAATACAAATGATGAGATTGCATATCAAGTAGTTGATGGTTGGATGAATTCTCCAGGTCATCGTGATAATATTTTAGAATCTAATTATGATAAAGAAGGAATAGGTGTAGCAATTACTTTAGATGATAAAGTGTATGTGACTCAGAACTTTTGTTGATGACTTATGGATAGACCCTACCTAATTGAGATTCGATTAATGGGTGAATCAAAACATTTGGCACGACAACTAATCTATGACATTCATCGTAAATTCAGAGTCATGGGACAGGTAAGAAAAAGACCTGTGCCTCACGTTACATTGTTTGGGCCATTTGGATGTCGTAATATTCGTCAAGTCATTCATGATATCAGAGAAGTTGGTGCAGAATATTCAGAACTGGAATATGGGATTAATGGCTTTGATTATTTTGAGTTAAAGAAAAAATTCCTGTTCATTACAACTTCAAGTAAGAAACATGTCATTTATTTGAAAATCATTCCAAGTGAAAATCTAAAGGATTTTAGGCATAAATTAGCCAAAAAACTACTCAAATTTACTGATGCAGTAAATGCTTCTCATGATTCTAAAGAGAAATTCAAATTTCATGCAACTGTTGCAATGAAAGACATTGATAGAAAATTTGAAAGAATTTGGGATTATCTCAAAAATTATGATATTAAAACAAAGGGAATGTGTTATAGAGTTACTTTGCTCAAAGAAGGAAAAATAATGTATGAATATGATTTTCCTACAAAGCGATTACTCAATCGTAGACAATCAATTACTAAAAGAAGGCCTAGACGGTAAAGTTTTAGAGTTTCATCATATGGTCCCAGTAATTTACAATCCCTGTAATCTTACCATTCTTTGTAACTAGTACACAATTATTATCTTCAAGGAATTTTGTAATCTTTGTTTTTGGTGTATCATGTGGCACTGTAACTGGTGATTCTTCTAAAATATCTTGAATCATAATTCTGTCTGCTTCTCTATTGTTTTTTTCTAAATATTCTAGTAGCACTTTTTTAGTGACTTTTCCCAATAGATGTCTATCCTTATCATTAGTTAATACTGGTAATAGTTCAATATCTTTTTCACTCTCAAAGATTTCTTTTGCATCTTGAGCAGTTTTTCCTGGTGTTAAAAATATGAGTGGTGTTGCCCAAATCTCTTCTAATGTTATTTCGTTTTCATCACTTTTATGAAAAAGATACTCGAATATTTTTTTATAATTTTCAGCACTTGGTTTTGCCCTATCTGTTTCTATTTGACCAATCATGTTAGTTGAAACACCAACTGCTTTTGCAAGTTCACTTTGTGTGATACCTTGTTTTATTCTAAATTCTTTAATCTCATCGAATTTTGGAAAGTAACTCATGATATTTCTCAAAATGTTAGTACAGTTAACATTTTCTTAGTTGGACCCTAAATGAAATGTTAACGTATAGAGTGTATGAAATTGCTTCAATGTTTAGAACATGACATAGAATTTCAGTTACCAACAACTGAAGAAGAATTTCTCTCAGGAACTCTACACAACCAAGTAGAGGATATTTGTGAACACCATGAGAGATACCCAAAATGTAGATTCCAGGAGATGGAAAATTGAATTTTGAGCCTAATTTTACCCTCAAATCAAGTCTTTTGGTGGTTCAAGACAAGGTTCAGTATAGACAAAAGAAGATTTTAGAACTCAGAAAAGCAGGATTCTCAAATGTAGCAATCTCTGAGCAATTGAGGTATAGTCTATCCACTGTAGAGAAAGACATTGCAAGAATCAGAGATGGCTTGATTTTTCAGGAGAATGAACTCTATGTTTAAGCAACAACGTATTCTTGATTATTGCCCACTTTGTGGTGCAATGTTGGAGAATCATTTGATAGATACACGTCGTAGACATGATAGAGAACATCATCCAGAACATCATCAATTACAAACAGGAGGTAAAGATGATGTTGAATGATGCTGTATCTGATAATAGTGGAAATGACCAATCCAATAATAATATAATAAAATTATTGACTGATGGTGATTATAATCTAGATAAAACTTTCAAGATACAAAAAATAGACAAGGAAAAATTAAAAGAAACTAGAAGTTCTCATGTTTTACTTCATCTTCCTTCAAATATCTTAATTGATAGTTTAGATTATTGCTCAAAACAATTAGGTGAGGACATGGAAATATCTGATTATTTTTTAATACTTTTGAGCGATTACAATAAAAGATTTGAAACACAACATCTTACAACATCATCTTTAATGTTTGATGGAAGAAAACCTAGAAAAGATGTTTTAGAGAAATTGGAAATCATATGTCCAAAGTTAGAATGGATTGACGACTTCCCTCTTATTTCTGAGTTAAATCTTAGATTGGTAATTAAAGATGCTTTGGGAAACATGGATCAAAGAACACTAGATAAATATCGTAATTGCATCAAAAACTTTACAGAACAAAAATCTGGTCAGAAACTCCGATGGAAAGAAAAAATTAATGTTGAAGGATTTCATGACATGGTAATCAAAGCATTAGATGAAAAATAATACTGGTTATTTTCTTTATCCGTCTAGGCACAAAATATTAGACATTACTAGACATTCTTGGCAGATTATCTGCCATTCTAGGAACAACATTTGGCAGTATTTTGAGTGACGTTTCTTTGAATAGCTAAATACCAGTTTGATGTAATTATTGTATGACTTATTCAGTTAAAGTAGAAATTGCTCCAAATATGTCAATTGAGGTCTCTGGTGACGAAGTTAGTACAGTGGTAAAATTACTAAATGAAACAACAAAGAAATTCTTTCCATCTTCTCCTGCATCAAAGATTGAAATTTAGGCGTATTTTCCAAGTGAATAAATGGATTTTCCCTTAACTATGTCCCATTGGACTAGTTTGAGTTCTGATAATCTGCCCATAGTAGCTACTCTCTCAGCAACTGGAGGAACCCCTTCTTTCATTGTACTTTTGACTAATGTCTTATCCAAAACATCTTTGTTTTTTGTTATATAATCTACCATTTCATTTTGATAAATTTCGTCTATATCATTTGATGAAAGTTTTCTATTTTTTAATTCATTTAGAATTCTTTTCACAATTATATTTTCTAACTTAAATTTAGGAAAAATTTTGTTTTGAATGAATTTAGTTTCTTGTTTAGAAAAAGTTTCATTTAATTTTCCATTTGTTAAAATTGGATTATCTAATAATGCAAATTCTGCTCCTAATGTACTGAGTCTCATCAAACAATACTCATTAACGATTTTAATTTCAACTAATCCTAATTCAAAACATGCGCCTTTAAACAGTTGGTCTTTTTTTATAAAACGCCCTACAAACTGTTCTTTAAATCTCATTTCACTAGCTATAATTTTTTCTAGTTTTTTCTTTTTCTTATTCCCTTTCAAACCATTTGCTTCTGATCTTGGTAATGGCAGACCTGTAGAAAGTTTTTCATTTCTTCCTAAATCACTATCTTCTTCAAAACGTCTTAATTTATTAGAAATATGTTCTACAAATTTGAAAGATTCCTCACGTACTTGTTCCAAAGAAAACCAAATCTCATCCTTAGTAGTTATTGATGCTAAAGTTGAGATGATTACTTTAGTTGGAAAGAATCTATTGTAAAATGTCCAAATTAAATTTGATGTAAAATAAGCGATATGATCATTTTTTCTATGTTTATCATTAATGTGTTCAATAACATTTTGTAAATCTTCAGATAATTTAATTTGCAAATTTTGTGATGTTTCTTCATACTTCTCAATTGTATTTTCTGATCCTGATGTTTCTTCGAGGATTTGATTATGTACTGCAATTTTAATAAATTCATACAAATCAGAATATTTTTCTTGTTTTACTTGTTCCTGGATTTTCTGATATAGATCGCTTTCAAGGTCTAGTTTGATAATCATACTACAACCACATACCTGAATTATATAAATTCTATAGTAAAAAGGTCTTAATATTCAGTATATTCAATATAATACTGTGATCGCTAGATTATACTGAATTTAGAAGTACTTTTATAGGGTATAAAGTATGTTATACTATGTACAAATACGTGTTTGAATCTACGTTGGCTCTGGACTCTTGTGTAGTAATTGCTACTATTAAGAATCCAAAAATATCTCGAAAAATACTTCGATTTTTTAGAAGGAATAATTCTAGAGTAGTCTTACAAGAAATCGCTCTAAACGAGGCATCTAGAATTTTAGAAATTTCAAAAGAAAAAATTGGATCTGTTCTCAAAAAAGAAGGAGATCTAAAAAGAATTGTTTTCAAGCCCAATAGGAGAATAGATGATTTTGTCTGAAGTGATTTTTAATAATGCTGGTATGGGGAATATTTTCAAAATGTCAATCGATGACATTCATCAAATAATAAAAACTGAAGATGAAATTGATAGATTCATCAAAAAACAATCACAAACTATTCGGAGAGATAAAATTGAATAATCGATCAAAAACGCCAAGAGAAATTCTTGAGAAAAATGTTCTAAAGGGAAAATTAGCAGAAGAGATTGCAAAACAAGACTATGTTGAACATGGGTTTAAAATTCATCAAACAGGAATTGGAAGTGATTTTATTGCCGAGAAAAAACTTGGTAATTCAATTTATCAAATTTATGTAGATGTTAAATCTGGGAAATCAAAACTAACAAAAAAACAAAAACAAACAAAAAGTAAACTCAAAAAACAAAATATCCCTTTTGATGAATACAGAGTAACTGATGAATATCTAGAATTTCAAATTGAAAATAATCCAAAATTTTACAAATTTGGACGTACATTAGATTTGGATATTTCAAAATTTACAGGAATGTTTGCTATTCAAGATCCTACAGATTGTCCTAATTGTGGGTTAATTGCAAATGGATTGGATGACATTACAGTAAATTTTGGACTTCGAAATATGGATGATGGTTCAGTTAGAGTACAATCATGGTGTAGAAATTGCAGAAATTATTCTGGGAGAGGAAGAAAATGAGATGTAGGATTTGTAATTTAACACACAAAAATGCTGGGAGATATCAATCATGGATTGAATACCAAGTGTGTCGTGCATGTTATCCAATTCTAGATATATTTTCCTGGAATTCAAATTATTTGAAAGAGTATTGGGAGATTAATCATGTCCAATGATCTAATGCCTAATATTTCAAGACATTTCCTGTATTCTCTTTTGACACATAATCCTACTAGTGGTGAGACAATAATTGAAAATATTGTTGAATCTGGACCTCAAAAAATAGATGAGTTTTTATCATTTTTAGCCATGAATCTTGCAGGATATTTTTTCAGACTAGATGCAAATTTGGATGGTTATGATAAAATAAGAACGCAGGTAATAGAAGAGTTGAAAAATCTACATCGAGTAGATGGTATGGAGGGATTGAATTGAATATATTGAAAACCAAATTAGAATGTGAGGATCATAATTTTATAGTTAGTCTAATTTCAAACTGTGATGGGGGTTTTAGTTTTGACAAATAATCCTATTGACAAATTGGAATCATTCCAATCTGAAAAATATGCTACCGGAATTACTAATGCAAAACTTGCTGCTGTTGCATTGTTGAAATTAGAAGAAAATGAAATTGAAAAAACATTTGAAAACGTAGTGATGACGCTTCAAAAACTATTTCCTGGAAAATTTTCTTTAATTACTTATCCTGAAATTCCTGATACCATTAGAGTTGATAATACGTTAAGATTGGATGCTGGCAAAAACCATGCTGAATATATCACGGGCAATAGGCCTAAAGGATATCGATTAACTGCTACTGGAAGAGTTGCTGCAGAAGACACTGTACAACAATTAATGTCGTCATCAAAAGGAATAAAAAAACCAATCAGTGGCACTCAACGAAATAGATATACAAAATTAGTTAACGGTGTAACAAAAACTGAATGTTTTAAAAAATTCTCTACACAACAACTTTCTGAAATTAACAAATTAGATGTACGTCGTACACTTCACTGTACTCTGGAAACTCCTGATGAAAAAGCCCATGACAATCTTGATGCTTTGATTGATATGACTTTGAAATTAAAACCAATAAAAGAATATGAAAAACTAGCAAATGGTGTTTTAAAATTTCTTGAATATTTGGAAAAAAATTGGGAGGAATTTCAAACATGAGTGAAGATGGATTTACTCCAATGGGTGCTGATCCTCGTTGGATGGCAAGGCATCAACGTAAAGGTGTTCGAGGAGAATTATTCAAAAGAATCGCTGAACTAATAAAAAATGCTGATGATGCTTATGATAGATTAGAGCTAAAAGATGAAAAAACTAGTGGAATAATTGAAGTTTGTTATGATATGATTAAAACTGGAGGTGGCTATTCTGCAAAAGGATTTCTTGTAAGAGATTTTGGCTCTGGAATGTCGCGTGAAAAAGCAACACAAGCATACTATGGAAATAATTATGGAAGTGATACTAGTGATGAAACTAGAAATGGAGCAATTGGTGTTGGGGGGAAAGATTGCTTTTATGATATGAAAAATTGTTATGTCATAACAATTCATGATGGAACTCTTACAGTAATTGAAATTCGAACTTTGGCAAATAGTATCTTGGGCAGTAAAATCATGCCTGATGATGAATCCCAAATTGCATTTGAATTTGTAAATACATTACTTAGAAAAGGCAATCTTGAAGAAATGTCTTTATCTAAAAACCAAACAGTGGCAACTTTTCAAGTTCCTGAGAATGTTTCTGGAGCTCGTCCTGATAAGATTGCTGAACATTTACGTCAATTCTATACTTTAAGATGGATTTTAGAATCTAAAACACGTAAAGTAAAATTAACTGATTTAACAAATGCTAAAACTGTTTTATTAAAACATCCTCTAATTCAGGGTGAATCTGTTTTTGAAAAAACATATGAAATAGTTTTTAATCAGAAACCATACGAAGTAAAAATCCAATTTTCTAAAATTAATGATGGTGAGTTGCCTTATGGTCATAATATTGAACAAGGATATGGAATACTAATTCAATCTGGCCGTGGAGCCATCTTGGATAATCAAATGTTTGGTTTTGAAAATGACCCTGGTGCTGCAAAGATTTTTGGTAAAATAATTTTTAATGATTGGAAACAACTTTATCGAGAATCAAATGGTGAAATTTTAACAGATAATCGAGAAGGATTAGATTATGCACATCCTGCAAATACTGCATTAAAAAATCATATTTTGACAAATCTTAAACCTCTCATAGAATCTGAAAGACAAAAAAATGCTGAAAACCCCCAATTAGATAAAAAATTAGATCAGAATATCAAAAAAGCATTTGATATAATGAATAAACTATTGAAGAAAAAACCAAACACTGCACCCCCACAAGAATTTGAAACCCCTCCTGACTCTTTGGAATTTGAAAGTGAAAGTATTGTTTTAGTTGAAAAAAAAATTAGACGCATCAAACTCTATCTTAATCCTGGAAAAATTCCAACTTGCAGCGAAATTTCATTGTCTTTGTATGGTGATGGTATTACAATTAATCCAAAATCAATAATTATTGCCCCATCTTCATATGACACAAATTCAGATGGTGTGATAGATTCTAAAGATGAAGTTCCTTTTGTAGAAATTGAAGTTATTGCAAAAGAACTAGTTGATGGTAATGAGACTCAAACAACATTAAAAGCAATTTTTGGTGATTATGAAGCCGAAATTGAAATTCATGTAAAAAATGAGACTTCTATATATCCAAAAAATGGATTTGCATTTATTCCCAAAAATACTACAATTTTGCCTAAGAAAGAACGTAAAATCAAACTGTTGATTGATACAAATTTGATTGCTGCTGGCACTCCCATAACCCTAGATTGTAATGATGATCGAATAAAATTTGAACCAACCACTCTAACTGTTTCTGGACCTCCAAATGTGGGACACTATCTAACTGAAGAAGTTATTACTATTTCTGGTACAAAAATTGGAATAAAAGCTAAACTTACTGCTGAAACAGAAACAAAAACTACTCAATTAATGGGGCAACCAACACATGAAATTCGAACTACTGTTTGTGAAATTCAGATAAAAGAAAAAGAACCTCCTAAAACTTTCTTTAAAGATTACAAATTATGTAATGAATGTGATAAGAGAGTTCGAAGTAGTTTTGTTCCAGATGAGGGGCGAATATACATTCATGTAAATTCACCAATTATAAAATATATTTTTGGACGTGTTGTTGCTGGAACTCCAAAAAACATTCATGAAAAAAAGCCTGAAGCATTAACTTTGTTAGCTGACACCGTTGTTGAAAGAATGACTTTTGAATTAGCAAAACATCTAGTTCACACAGGTGAGGTTGATGTTTTGGGTGAATCAATTGATGCAATACAAGGTCTAAAAGGTGAATTAGAATATGACTATGGCTTACCTTTACTTCAAACAATAATTCAAGGCTTTGCTAGTCCTGAAAATGATTCCTAAGTGATACTTATGAATTCTGATGAAAATAAATCATCCATATTTGGAATGAGTTTTTTAGATATTCAAAAACAAGAGAAAGAAAAAGAAAAAAAGAAAAAACAAGCCGAATATGCTAAAAAATATTATAATAAACCTGAAGTAAAGGCAAGAAATACTGCATTAAGACAAACAAAAGTTCATGAAGAAAGAATGGCAAAAATGGATCAGGATCAACATGTAATTTGTAAAAAACTAGGAAAATCCATTGCGCATAGTCGTAGATATCTTGATTATAGTTTTAAATGCACTAATTGCGAAGTATCTTATTCAAAAAAGGATCAAAATCAATTTTTCAGAAAAATTTCCTGTCCGTGCTGTCATTATAAATTAAGAATTAGAAAAACAGTTGAACAAAAAAAGAAAATAGTATTAGAACAATCAATTGAACAAAAAAAAGAACAAACGCCATTAGAACAAATCAATCAAAATACTAAAAATAATGAATCTCTAATTCAGGAAACAAAACCTCTAAAAAAGTGTCCTTCATGTGGAAAAATTGTTTTTTCAAGAGATAAATTAGAAACCGAATTTGGATTCAGAAAAATGGGAAACAAAACTCGTCCTCAATCATGGTGTAGAACATGTAGGACCACCAAATCTGCATAGAAATTATTATGAGTATGAAAAAATGAGATAGTTATCATTTATTCAAAACCTTTTTAGCTGAACACTCCTACTCTATATTATGAACGCCATTAAAGGCGACATTATAGCACTAAGTAAAATGTTACTTGAGAGTTGATCTGTGAGATTCTAGCTAAAAATATTCTAATTATCAGTCAATTTATAACAATGCCATTTTTTGATATCTGTTATGAGATACATCGAACCAATTCGAGTTAAAGTTTTAATGATTATGTTTTTTGCAACTGGTACAGTTGGCATACTTATTGGATTGTCTGCTTTTACTCCTCCTTCGTTTAAGATTATGATTACCTTTATGGGTGTGATCAATATTGGATTGGGTGCATTTTTTGCATTTCTCTTTTTGACTCAAATTAAGAAAGACCCTGATAAGAGAAAAAAGAAAAAGAAATTTGATTGAATATCCTTCTTTGATAAACACTGCAAACTAGTCTAATTTTTACTCCGGATGATTTTTGATGTTCTTTTTTCAACTAAAACATAAATAATAATTATAATTCAAGAATTTAGAAATGCTTGATTTAGTTGCTAAAAAATTATTTCTTACAAAGGGTAAAGGAGTTCATGAAGACAGACTGACTAGTTTTGAATATGCTCTTAGAGATGCTGGAATTGCAGGAACTAATCTTGTATTAATTTCAAGTATTTTTCCACCTAAAGCAAAATTAATTTCTAGAAAAGAGGGATTAAAACAAATCTCTCCAG
>Ga0233439_10004193_pt1 | contig 14177 bp, 9 predicted proteins | sample SI_123_September_6_FD_182713 | JGI IMG/M metagenome (GOLD analysis project Ga0233439, IMG submission 182713) | Seawater microbial communities from Saanich Inlet, British Columbia, Canada - SI_123_September2016_100_MG | ecosystem: Environmental > Aquatic > Marine > Inlet | place: Canada: British... | reverse complement strand
ACAATCTTATTTTTTTTAAAAGAATGTTTTGCATTGGTTTGTTGTTGTATAATGAATAAATATAGTTAGAAAATTTTAGAGGGGCACCCTTTTTTAGGTGCGAAATGGAGATATTTGATAAGAATCTCCCTAAAACAAAAAAAGCCTCTCCTTAATGGAAAAGCTTCTCTTTAGTCTAATTTAGACTACTAGTTCTATTTAATAGACTCAACACAATATTTTAATTGCGATCTGGACGTGACTCGAAACTCTCGCCTAGTTGCTATTTTTTTTGTAATATACTTCTACACACATCAAAAACGCACATCTACAAATTATTTTCAGTAAATTAGCTGTTAAAATCTATAAAAATGTTATTTATAGACTGAAAATAAGAGATATATAACTCGCTATTATGCTTGAACTTGATAATTTTTCCTCTAAAACACCAAGTCTAAATCAAAATAATTTGTAAAAGAATACGTTTATTCAAATATTATTTAACCCTGAAAAAATATAGCTTGAAAAAATCCACACATACTTTATATTTAAGCCTTATGGCTATTATAACATTAATAACAACCATATATCTTTTTTATACAGGATTTTCTTACTATCAAACTTCACTAGAGGAACGATTTTATCACCCAAATCACGATTGGTTTAAGCCTAGTGGAGCATTTGGTCATGGCTTAGGAATAGTAGGAACATTAATGATTCTATTCGGAGTGTCAATATATATTGCACGAAAACGATATAATTTTTTATCAAGATTTATTCGATTAAAGTATTTATTGGAGTTTCACATTTTTCTATGTACTCTAGGCCCTATTTTAGTGTTATTTCACACTGCTTTTAAATTTGGAGGAATTGTGTCTATTGCATTTTGGAGTATGGTTGCTGTTGTATTAAGTGGTGTAATAGGAAGGTATATTTATATACAAATCCCTCATACTATTGATGGAAGGATGCTTAGCCTTAATGAAGTGAAAAACATGAAAACAGATTTAGTTAAAATACTTAGTGAAAAACATAATTTAGATAACAACACTATTGAGCTATTTGTTAACTATTCTGAAGGGGAAGATTCCTCTAATAAAAAAAGTTCTACACATAAGCTAAAGAAGGTTTTAAGGGATAAAAACATCCCAGTTGAAGAAAGAAAGACCATACTCAATATGGTTAAAAATGAACGTTCTCTTTCTGGTAAAATTGCTAGATTACAAAACATGCAAAAACTTTTTAAATATTGGCATGTGGCTCACTTACCTTTTGCTTTGATTATGCTTATTATACTAATTATTCATGTTGCAATTACATTGGCATTTGGATATAAATGGATATTTTAATGAGTGTATTTTTAGAGCAAATAATAGTCTACGGTTTTGTTTTTTTGCTTTGTGCAATAATTATTGTTTTCTACTTAAGAAAAAAGAAAAATACTTCTCTGGAAATCATAAAAAAAGTTGTCATTGCTAAAGAAGAAGGATTGTTTGAACCTGTTTCATTACATCCATATATTGACTTAAATACATGTATAGGAAGTGCTGCGTGTGTAGTTGAGTGCCCTGAAAAAGATATTTTGGGGATTGTTGATGGTAAAGCTACCGTAATTAATACCTCTAACTGTGTGGGACATGGAGCTTGCTTTCATGCTTGTCCAGTTGAAGCGATTACATTAAGAATTGGGACAGAAACTAGAGGAGTAGATTTACCCCATATTAATCAAAATTTTGAGACTAATATTAAAGGAATTTACATAGCAGGAGAATTAGGAGGAATGGGGCTTATAAAAAACAGTGTAGAACAAGGGCAGCAGGCTATTGAAAGCATTTTAAAAAGTAAGAAACCATCAAAAGAAGGAGTTTCTGATGTTATAATAATTGGAGCAGGCCCCGCAGGAATATCTGCAACGTTAGCTTCAAAAAAACATGGGTTAACGAGTAAAACATTTGAACAAGACTCTTTAGGAGGAACAGTTTACACATTTCCAAGAGCAAAAATTGTAATGACTTCCCCAATGAACCTACCGCTGCATGGTAAAGTAAAATTATACGATACTTCTAAAGATGAATTACTGCAATTATGGAATAAAGTAATTACTGATAATAATATAGTTATAAACGAAAACACAAAAGTTGAAAATATCATTCCTCAACAAGATGGTACTTTTAAAGTGGTTACTGCTAATGGAGATGAATTTTTAGGTAATCATGTTTTAATTTCTATAGGAAGAAGAGGTAGTCCTCGGAAACTGAATATTCCCGGTGAGGTATCTACTAAAGTCGCTTATAGACTTTTAGAACCAGAAAGAATTTCTAATAAAAATATTGTTGTTGTAGGTGGTGGTGATTCAGCGATGGAAGCTGCCATGTTATTAAAAGATGATAATAATGTAACTCTTTTATGTAGAAATGACAATTTTACTAGGTCTAAGCCTAAAAACAGAGAATTAATTAATAATTGTATTGAAGATAATTCTTTACTAGTGGTTTTTAACTCAAATTTATTATCCATAAATGATGAGTCTTGCATATATAAAGTAAATGATCAAGAAGATTCAAAACAAGTTAAAAATGACTTAGTATATATTTTTGCAGGTGGAGAGTTACCTACTAAATTTTTAGAAAAACCTGGGGTTAAGATTACAAAACGTTTTGGATATATAATGAAAAAGCACAGCTAATTAGTTAAATTTTTACAATTAGATGATTTTGAAATTTAAAAAAAATTGTAGGGTTTTTCTATTGTGAATTGTTATATTTAAGACAGAATACTTTTGCTACCTATATTTTTATCAATAATGGCTAAAAAAACAAAGAGTATTTATTAGAATATATTAGCGACTTTACAATTATTAAATTATACTAAGTTTTCAAATAAAAAAATGCTGCAAAGCCATTTTAAACATATTATTTTCTTTTTTTTAGTAAGTACTGTTTTTGGATATGGGCAAATATCTCCTGGTGACCTTACACAATCTCATGCCGATCTGGAGGGGATGAGTAATTGTACTTTATGCCATGATATCGGAGAAAAAGTATCTAATAACAAATGCTTAGATTGCCATAAGGACATTCAGTCATTATTAAATCAAAACAAAGGGTATCATGCAAGCTCTAAAATTGTTAAGCAAGATTGTTTTGAATGCCATAGTGATCACCATGGTCGAAAGTTTGATATGATTCGATTTGATGAAGATAATTTCGATCATAATTTAGCTGGATATTCTCTAGATGGAAAACATAAAGAAATCGATTGTAAGGAGTGTCATAAACCAGATTATATTGCAGATAATAAAATAAAGAAAAGAGAAAATACTTTTCTTGGTTTAGATGAAAAATGCCTTTCATGTCATGATGATTTCCATCAACAAACATTAACAGACGATTGCCTTAGTTGTCACAATATGGACGCTTTTAAGCCTGTAATTGATTTTGACCATGAACTTACTGATTATCCCTTAACTGGAGAACACATTACTGTTGATTGTATTGAATGTCATGAAATAACCACAAAAAATGGTGAGGATTTTCAAAACTTCAGTAATATTCCATTTAACGATTGTGTAGCTTGCCATGATGATCCTCATAACGATAACTTACCTGGAGATTGTAACAAGTGCCATACGGAATCCTCTTTTTCTACATTAATCGGGAAGGGTCAATTTAAACATAATTTAGCAGGATTTGAATTAAAGAGTAGTCACAATGCCATAGATTGCTTTAGTTGTCATGTAGAAACAAGTAATCCTTTGACTGTTTTTCAGGATAAAACTAATATTGACGAGACTAATTGTATTTCATGTCACAACGATACTCATGAAGGTAAATATGGTTTGGATTGTGCAAAATGCCATAATGAAAGGAGTTTTCTAACATTAAACAACATGGATTTTTTCGATCATGATGTAACAGATTATTCACTAGAAGGGAAGCATCTAGAAGTAGATTGTAAAGAATGTCATAAAGAAAGATATTCTGTACCTATCAATTTTACAGCTTGTAATAATTGTCATGTAGATTATCATCAAGGGGAGTTTATAAAAAATAACATTTCACCCGATTGCGTTGAGTGCCATACTTTAGAAAATGGATTTGAGTATAGTTTATATGCATTAGACGATCATCAATCGTCTTCTTTTCCTTTAGAAGGAGCACATGTAGCGACACCTTGTTTTGCATGTCATGTGAGTGAAGAAGATGAACGATGGACTTTTGCAAAATTAGGCTCAGATTGTATAGATTGCCACCAAGATATTCATGAAAGTCAAATTAGTACAACTTATTATGATAATAACAACTGTACAAATTGCCATATTAATGATGCTTGGAACTTGGTGACTTTTGATCATGAGCTCACTGATTGGCCATTATCTGGAAAGCATAATGAAGTGAACTGTAGAGAATGCCACATAGAATATTCTGATAATGAGACCATAATATCTCAAAATTTCATTAACTTGGACACACAATGTATTTCATGTCATGAAAATATTCATGGAGATTTGTTCGTTATAGATAATGTTACAGATTGTAATAGATGCCATGTCACTACTAGTTGGCTACCAGAAAAATTTGATCATAGTATTACTAAATTTCCTTTGGTAGGGGTTCATTCCACTATAAATTGTAAAGCTTGTCATGAAGTATTAGATGAAAGCGGAAAAAAAGAAATAATTTATAAATTAGAAAAATTTGAATGTATAGACTGTCATTTATAATATTGTTATTATTCAGATTTATTCCATTAATGGCACAATCTCCACACGGAGAGGATCTAATAATGGATTGCTCAGAATGCCATAATCAAGAAGGGTGGACTTTGGACTATGAAACACTATTATTTGATCATAATGAAACAAACTTTGAGTTAGAAGACACTCATTTACAAACCGATTGCAAAAATTGCCATAGTTCATTAGTTTTTAATGAAGCTCCTTCAGATTGTATGTCTTGTCATACAGATATTCATAGCCAAACTGTTGGGAATGATTGTGTTCGTTGTCATACTAGTGATAATTGGTTAGTTTTCAATACTCCTGAAATCCATGAACAAAATGGGTTTCCACTTATTGGAGTTCATACGAACCTTGATTGTGTGGAATGTCATATTAATGAAAGTACCTTGATATTTAATCCTATAGGAAACGAATGTATAGAGTGTCATAGAGATGATTATTTAGCTACTCAAAACCCAAATCATGTGGTGTCTGGATTTTCTACAGATTGTCTTGAATGTCATGATCCAATGGGATTTGGTTGGGACTCACAAGATATTATACATGATTTCTTCCCCTTAACTCTAGGACATGATATACAAGATTGTAGTCTTTGTCATAATACTAGTAATTTTTCGGATATTTCGGCAGAATGTATCGCTTGTCATCAAGAAGATTATAACCAAACAACAGATCCAGATCATCAAGCAGCTAATTTATCAATAGATTGTGCGACTTGTCACACTACCAATCCTGGGTGGATGCCAGCGACAATAGATCATGATTTTTTCCCATTAACATTGGGTCATGATATACAGGATTGTAATCAATGCCATATTAATGGAGATTACAACAACACTCCTACAGATTGTTTTGCTTGTCATGAAACAGATTATAACCAAACAACAGATCCAGATCATCAAGCAGCAAATTTACCAACAGATTGTGCTTCTTGTCATTCTACCAATCCTGGGTGGATGCCAGCTACACTAGATCATGATTTTTTCCCATTAACATTGGGTCATGACATACAGGATTGTAATCAATGTCATATTAACGGAAATTACGATAACACACCAACAGATTGTTTTGCTTGTCATGAAGATGATTATAATCAAACAACAGATCCAGATCATCAAGGAGCATCATTCCCTACCGATTGTGTTACTTGTCATACTACTAATCCTGGATGGATGCCAGCAACTTTTGATCATGACGGCATGTATTTCCCTATTTATAGCGGTGATCATGAGGGAGAGTGGAATAGTTGTTTAGAATGTCATACTGATCCAAATAATTATTCGGTTTTTACTTGTATTACCTGTCACACACAAGCCGATACCGATGATGAACATCCCTTGGATGAAGTGCCAGATTATATATATGAAAGTAATGCGTGCTTACAGTGCCATCCAGATGGATCAGGTTAATATATGAAGAAACAAATTATTATATACCTCTTTATTTCTAGTTTTGCCACATTCCTTTATGGGCAAAATGAAGAATCTCAATTGTCTGGGGCTGTTTCTTTTGTGACTTCAAGTAATGTTTATGTTAAATTTAGCTCAACTAAAGAGATAGAAATTGGAGAAGTATTGCAGCTTTCGGGGGTAGATTGTCTTCGGGTGGTTAATAAATCTTCCACATCAATAGTCTGTACTCCCATAAATAACTGTTTAGTAAAAAAAGGGGATACGGTAATTTATAAGAAGAAAATAGCGGAAGAAAACATTGATGACCCCAATGAAAAAGAAACAACTAAAGAAAAAGCGATCCCTGTAAAAGAAGTATTAGTAATACCAACTGTTATAGAAGGAGAACCTGTTTATACTGAAAAGATTCGAGGAAAGGTTTCAGTTGCAAGTTATAACTTGTTTTCAGATGTTAGAGAGGACAGGCATCGGTTTTTAACTCGTTTTTCTTTAAATGCAAATCATATAAGTAATTCAAAATTTTCGATTGAATCCTACTTAGCTTACAGAAAGGTAATTGTACCCTCGGAAAGTAATTACAGCGGAAGAACGGATATTTTTAATGTCTATAATTTTAATGTTCGGTATGATGCTACACCAACTTTTTCAGTAACTGCTGGAAGAAAAATAAACCCCAAAGCACCTTCCATAGGTGCAATTGATGGATTGCAATTAGAGAAATATTTTGGAAAATTTTATGTTGGTGCTATAGGAGGTTTTCGTCCAGATTATTATGATTACGGATTTAATGCAGACTTATTGCAATATGGTGGCTATGTAGGAGTAGATACAAAATCGAAAAATATAGTTAGTCAGACGACATTGGGGGCTATGGAGCAAACAAATTCGGGAGCTACCGATAGAAGATATATTTATCTTCAGCATTCCAGTACCATAGCTTCAAAATTGAACTTTTATACTTCTATGGAATTGGATATTTATGGTAAAAATGACAATGATACTCGTTTGACAAATTTATATCTTTCTTTACGATATCGATTTAGTCGAAATGCAAATGTGATGGTATCTTTCGATTCTAGAAAGCGAGTTATTTATTATGAATCGTTTCAAACTGATATAGATCTTTTATTAGATAATGATTTAGCAAGACAAGGTCTTCGTGCTAGATTTAATCTAAGGCCCGTAAAACTACTTTGGATTGGAATTAGCTATACCAATCGTTTTCAAAGTGATAATAAAAATAAGTCAAATAATATATACGGCTATGCTACACTAACAAAGGTTCCTGGAATTGATGGTAGATTAAACATATCTTATAACATTAATTCATCTAATTATTTAACAAGTAATATTTTTTCTACAAGATATTCTCGCGAAATGGTGAAAAATAAATTAAGCGGAGACTTATATTATCGAATGGCAAATTATTCCTATGAAAACAGAGATTATGAATATAGTCAAAACACTATAGGTCTAGGGTTATCATATCGCATTTCAAGATCCTGGCAGTTTAATATCTCTGGTGAAACTTCAATATTAGAAAACGAAAAAAATTATCGCCTTTATTCTATGTTAACTAAGCGATTTTAAAAATAATTAAAAAACTTTATATATGAATTTTAGAAACTACTTGTTTACTATACTTACCTCATTATTAATTGTTTCTTGCAATAATGGACCTAAAGTAATTACTGAACAATCCAATGAAAATAAAGAAGAAACTAATAGCGGTATTTTTTCAGAAGAAAAGCCAAAAATAGAAATACCTGCTAATAAAACTAGCTCTTCTATTATGGATGGGTTACATACTGTTGTTGTTAATGAAATTTTACCTGCTACAAAATATGTATATCTAAATGTTACTGAAGCAGGGGAAGAGTTCTGGATAGCTACCCGTTCTCAGGACATTACTAAAGGAGGAACTTATTTTTATAAAAGAGGATTATTAAAAACCAATTACGAAAGTAAAGAATACAACAGAGTTTTTGATAAAATTTACTTAGTGTCCAGTTTAGTTGCCGAAAATCATAGAAATAATACAAATTCTGTTAATCATGACATTTCAATAAAAGAAGAATCCTTCAATCAAAAAGAAACCATTCCAACCCATACTGAAAAAATAATTCCTCATAAAGGATCTATTACAATAGCTGAGATTGTCGCTAACCCTACTCAATATGAAGGTAAAACGGTACAATTAAGTGGGAAATGTGTAAAAATTAATCCAAATATTATGGAGCGTAATTGGATTCATTTACAAGATGGAAGCAAAAACGATTTTGATTTGGTTATTACTTCCAACACTTTTGTACCAGAAGGAAAAATAATTACAATCCGAGCATTAGTGAGTATAAATCGAGATTTTGGTGCTGGTTACCAATATGATCTTATTTTAGAAAACGGAACAATTATCGACTAAAGAAATTAAGATATAACATCATATTTTCGTTTTCTAAAGTAAGCCAATAAGCTTAAAATTATTATACAGATTATTACAATATAAACCCAATTTGGGATAGGAACAGGATCTCCTGTTGCATAAGAATGTAGACCTGATAAATAATAATTTACTCCATAATAGGTCATTATTACTGATGCTAATCCAAATATCGTTGCTAAATTATAAGCAAATAAGCCTTTTAATTTTGGTAAAAACCGCATATGTAATATAAAAGCATATATTAATATTGTTACCAAAGCCCAAGTTTCTTTAGCATCCCAGCCCCAATAACGTCCCCAAGATTCATTAGCCCAAATCCCACCTAAATAAGTTCCAATACTCATCATAAAGAGTCCTCCTATTAAAGTTAATTCACTGATATACGACATTTCTTGAATTATTCTTTTGACTCTCTTTTTATTCGTTTCTGTTATAAATACCATCAATAATAAATTGATAAGACCTATAATAGCTCCTAACATTAAAAAACCGTAGCTTCCAGCTTCTAGAGAAACGTGTATGGTTAGCCAATATGATTTTAACACAGGTACTAAGGGAGTAATCTCTGGGTCCAGAAAACTCAATGTTGATACAAAAAGAATAGTTGCTGCTAAAACCATGGTTGCTGCTAAACCACCAAAGGATTTTCTAGTAAATAAGATTCCTGCTAATGTAGATGTCCAAGCAATATAAATCATCGATTCATATCCATTACTCCAGGGTGCTCTTCCTGACACATACCAACGTAAACCTAGACCAATGGTGTGAAGAGTAAATCCAATGAGAACTAATGAGAATACTATAATATAAATTCTTTTTAATTTTAAATTTGGTTTAAAAACAGAAAGGAATAAAAAGAATAAAAGTGCTAATCCAAGGATTATATAAAAAGCTGCTAATCGAGTAAATACATTTAATTTATTTAAAAATATTTCTGCATCTATTTTTAGCGAAGAAGGCATTATGCTTCCACCTTTGTCTTTTTGATAGGTTTTTAATTCATCTAATAAATGACCAACATGCTTATAATCATTTGTTGAAATAGCATTTTTTAATGCAGCCCCATATGAGTTGAAAAAATTGTCTGCAATACTACTATTATTCTGTTCATTAGTGTGCTTGTGTTTACCATATGCTAACCAAGTATTATTTGGATCATTTGGATTTGGAATTATTTTAAGTAAGTTTCCTGAAAACATCATTCCTAAAATATTCAGTCTTTCATCTACCTTTAAGAGTTCTTTCTCATAAACCCCTCTGTCTATAGGTTTTAAGCTATATACTCTACGTACTTCATCACGTAATTTATACTCACCTTTTTCTGTAAAGAAATCTTTGTAAGCAGCATAACTACCAGACACATTTAATTTTTTTTGAATGTCTTGATGTTTTCCTAATTTTAGTATTGGAACATCATACCAATCTTTCTTATTAACAAACATGCTCAACAAAACTTGATCTGCAGTTAATGCATCAAAACTTTCCTTTCGGTGTATTTTCCGAAGCAGTTCTCTAGAAAAAGTGTGAATAGGTTTCATTCTACCCTTAAAATCCTGAACAACCACTTTACTAAAAGATTCGGCATGTTCTTTATTCACAGCATTATCTAAGTAAGAGTTTGTTTGGGCAAATAAAAAGCTAGAGAAAGAAAAGAATAATATTAAGAAGAAAGTACTGCTTTTACTTCTAAGTTTATTAATATTTTGTCTTAGTTTAAAAAAGCGTGTCTTCTTACTAAAGAATACTAAAATCATCCCCAATGTTAATAAACCATATCCCAAATAGGTGATAAGTGTTCCCCAAAAATCATTATTTACACTCAAATAGGTTCCTTTTTCATCCCTATCAAATGAAGATTGAAAAAATCGATATCCATCATAGTTTAAGATATTATTCATAAAAATACGATAATCCATATTTACATTATTATGAGTGTCTATTAGGGTTACCTCACTAGCATAAGATGCTGCACTATTAGTGCCTGGGTATTTTTCTAGTATAAATTCATTTAACCTTATGGAAAATGGAACTATTATTTCTTTTGCTCCATAGGAAGTTGAAATTGTAATATCTTCAAACCTTAATGATGATGGATTTCCAGAAAGTCCCTTGTTTCCATATACATATGTTTTTTTTGCAACACCATTAACAGTGATTTTCATTGCTAATGCATTTATACTTTCGCTTTTTACTTTAAGGCTTTCAGATTGAATATTAACCGATCCACTTGGATTAAAGTCTCCAAAAACAAAATTGTTTACACCATCAGTATAAAGAGAACGAAGCATTAAAGGGTGAAATAGTGAAGAGGGTTGAATGGTATCCTTTTTTTGAGTAGCCATTACTGTTTGAATGTATGCTCTGTCTGCATTAAAAGTAAGTTGCTCATTCTCATATTTAATATTGAATGCATCAAGTTGAGGCCCCTCTTTAAAGTTATATAGTACGTTTTTTATTCTTTTTATCTCTCCTTTAGTAATAAAGTATTCTTCCCGTCCATTTTTTCCACCAATAACAATTTTTAAAGTGGGTTTTCCTTCCAAAGAACTTGTGTCTATCTGTTGTTTTGGGTTTGGGATAAATTTTGTTACTTCAATTTCAATTAATTGGTCATTAATTAGATAAGATTCTTTAAAGTTGTTATTACCCAAAGAAGCAAATAGTACGGGTTCATCAAAATTAAAGGTTGCATTATCATTCTTTACTTCAAATTTGAGGAAAGTGCTTGCAGAAAGAAAGCTTGAGGAATTATCATTTTCACGAATGTGCATAATTCCTTCAAAACCCAAGTACCTAGTGACTCCGGCTCCTAAAATAATAATAACAATAGCACCATGAAATAAAAACAAGGCCCATTTACCTTGTTGAATCATTTTATATTTAAGTATATTAACAACTAATGTAGCACTAAATAACACAAGAAGTAACTCAAACCACCAAGCTTTAAAAATCACTTTTTGAGCAGCACTTGTTCCATAGTCATTTTCTATAAAAGTTGCGACAGCAATAGCACCTGCAAATAACAAAAAATAGACTCCCGCAGCTTTGGTATTGAAAAGAGGGGATAATGTTTTTTTTATTTTATCAATTATAATTTTCATAAACAAGAGTATATTTCAAATTTAGGTTAAAAAAACAACTTATTCAGTCACAAGAATTAGTTGAACTTTAAAACGTAAAAAGTTTAAATAAATTGAATTTATGAGAAGTAATATATCAAAATGTTAGTCTAATTCAATTTTTGCGTTCTGGTTTTCAATTTGTTGAATATGTTCTTCTAATTTAAATTCCGATACATTAAAATTTTCTCTTCTTTGTTTTCCTTGCTTTTGTCTACTAATACTTCTTGCAAAACGTCTTATGCTTTCCTCAGAGTTTAAGATTAGTCCAGATATAGGTACACTTTTTCCAGTATCATCTTTGGCTACCATGGTAAAATAAGAAGAATTACAATGTTTAATTATACCAGTTTTAATATTTTCAGATTCTACTCTTAGGCCCACTACCATGGATGTTCGCCCTGTATAGTTAATAGATGCTTTTAATGTCAAAAGGTCGCCTACTTCGATTGGGTTTAAAAAGTCTACTTTATTTACTGAGGCAGTAACGCAATAATGTCCTGAATGCTTAGAGGCACAAGCAAAGGCTACTTGATCCATAAGGCTAAGTACATAACCACCATGAATAAACCCATTGAAATTAGAATATGATGGTAGCATAAGCTGGGTCATGTCTAGTTGAGATGCTTCAATATTTCTAAATTTCATGCTGTAACAATTTTGGTTTGATTATTCAATTTTTTTAAACCTCTGACCTTGAAGATTAAAGCCAGTGTGGTTATAAACACATATGTGTGTTTAAGTTAAATGTATACACCTACAAATCTAGTGGATTTAAATTGAACTAAAAAAAATTAAGTAGCGTGAGTGCATATTCCAGTCGTCCTTGTTTAGTTGAACACTAATAGAGTTTACTTCTTTTTAATTTGATAAAAAAGTTTGAGCAGATATTTGAGCTCTGATAAAATTGAATTTTAAAACTATATTGTTTATTAGAGATTAGAAAAATTTACGGTAGTCCAAGTGAGACCTGAACCTACCTCATTAAACACTTATAAATTCAGCATTAAACATTTATAAATAAAAAAGAGCACCATATAGATGCCCCTTTTTACTATTAAATTGCAATTTACTTTTTATAATTAAGCATTCCAAGGAGTAGATTTTCTCAGTGGTTTTATGATTTTAGAGCCAAAACCGTCTCAGAAAATATTCTATTTCCATAGAATCAAAAGATACAGCATAATGCTCTTTATTATTTATTAAATTAAAATGTCAAAATAGTATGTATGGTAGTTTTTACCATCAATATAAAACACAATCTTAGCCCAAGTGGTGATTTTCAATTCTGTACAGGTTACGATTTGGTTTTTTCGGAAACCACCAATATCAGCCAACACTAACAGTTTGATAGGGGTATGCAATTTTATAATTCTATTTTTATCGTTAACAACATAAATGATGTTTGGTGAGCAGGATTTTAATAACTCAATTAGTTCTTTATTGCTCATATTTAATGGACTATTTCGTGATTTTTCAAGAAGTAATTTTCCTCATTATTCTTGATAGAATTAACTAGATGATTTATAAATTCATAAGTATTACAATTTCTACTTAGAAAATTATCTATATAATTGCTTTTAGAACTATCTGTAAATAGGTTATAAAGGTTCCAGAGATTGATATAACCACTATTATCAGCACTAAAATGTTCATCAGCAACATAGTTTTTAATTATACTATTGATTTGTGAATCTGTAGTTTTCAACTCAAATAGATCCTTTTTATGGTTCTTATCCAAATGTTGATATAGTTTCATTTTGCCCACCAAATGAGCAAATTGCTCTTGATTAATAGTATAATCCTGCAATTCCCTCATAGAATCCACTTGTTGTTCCTGATTAAAACCTAAATACAGCTCTCTAGCTTTAGATTTAAGTTCCTCTATACTACTAACTCTTAAATCATCTTTTAGTCCATCTGTGGCTATGCATAGATTACAACACACCATATTCTTAAAACCTATAAAGATTTTAAACTTTTCGATGCTTTTCTTCGAGAAAAGGTTTTGTTCAGAATAGGAGCGTACCCCACCAACAGTAAGGTTTAGCTTCTGATTATTAATATACGTGTGTATATGAGGTATTTCTATCATAAAAGCCATACGTTCATAATAAATGGTTTTTTCGTGTTCAAGTAGCTCTTTAACAGGTTTGCCAATAGCAGAAGGAATGCGACCTTTAATGTTATGACTGGTTCTAATATTAGGCATCATAACCATTCCTTCCGGGAATAGTTGTTGTGCTGTTTCTCTAACTGCACTAATAAATTCATAATGCGGTATGGTGGTTTCATTATCTTTAGCGAATACAGGAATTGTACAATCCTGTTTTAGATGAGCAAGTGAAATCTGTTGTGTGTTTGCTTCTATAAATTTATTATTGTTAGAAATAGAGGATGATTCTACCTCTTGGTTACTTACTACTTGTTGGTTTATTGTCGTCAATTCCATTGTTTTGTATTGTTTTTGTATTAATAATTTGTTT
>Ga0233439_10004181_pt1 | contig 14213 bp, 6 predicted proteins | sample SI_123_September_6_FD_182713 | JGI IMG/M metagenome (GOLD analysis project Ga0233439, IMG submission 182713) | Seawater microbial communities from Saanich Inlet, British Columbia, Canada - SI_123_September2016_100_MG | ecosystem: Environmental > Aquatic > Marine > Inlet | place: Canada: British... | reverse complement strand
CCACATCTAACAGTTGCAGATGCGTCTTCTGCCATATAAACATCTGTAATTGAATTATTACCAATTACAACTGTATTATCTGCTTGACCTGTTGTTTCACTACCAATAACAATTTGATTAGTTCCAGCAGCAGCACTAACATTAGAATTATAACCGATAATCACATTTTCAGTTCCTGTTGTAAGAGTATCACCTGCTTGATAACCGACGAATACGTTTCTATTACCTTCTGTTGTATTTTCTCCAGCTTTGTATCCTAACATAGAATTTGAATATCCAGTTGTTAAATCATATGCTCCATAAGCACCAATGATTGAATTATAATTACCACCAATAACTGCAGTAGAACCAACGCCAGATCTAGCAACATATGCTCCTACAAATACATTTTCTCCGATATTTTTTAAATTATATCCAGACTGGTATCCAACTGATGTATTTAAATTTCCATCATAAACTTGTCTTAGAGTTTCAGCACCAACACATACATTAAAATCACCATCGTGAATACCACTCATTGCTCCATCACCGACCCCAGTATTACTATTTCCTTGTGCTCCTGTAAATCCAGATCCAGCCCACCCACCTATAAATACATTTCTGGCAGCTAATACATCACTCACACCTGGTTGTAAATTAAAACCTGACAGACTTCCAATACAAACATTCAAATATCCTCCACCCTCATATCCTGCTTGGACACCAATAAAAATTCCATGTGAATTGTTATGAGTAAATGCGGATTCTTGTCCGATACAAATATTATAGTATGCGGCTGTTATACCATATCCCGCTTGGCTACCAAGACATATATTTGCTGCACCAACATACAAATTATATCCGGATTCTCTTCCAAGTAATAGATTACTATTTGACGAACTTAAACTCAATCCTGCAGATTCGCCCATAGCAATATTATCTCTGCCACTAATAGCATTCAACCCAGCATTTTTTCCGAAATATATATTCGTTCTACCTACTGTATTGTTTTTACCAGCACTTGAACCAATAAAAATATTATCTGCAGCAGTTGTATTTGCACCCAGACCATCTGTTGCTGTGTTGTATCCAGCTTGATTACCAATACATACATTACCATCCTCTGTAGTAAGATTATAACCAGCTTGATTTCCCATAATTAAATTGTTAAATCCGGTTGTAAGATTATATCCAGCAATATCACCAATACAAATGTTTTGATATGCAGTTGATGAAAAATAACCTGCCGAATTTCCCATAAAAATATTAGAATGTCCGGTTGAATTGGTATAACCCGCACCATTACCAATAAACATATTATTTTCAGCACTTGTATTGTATTTACCAGCATTCGCACCAATAAACATATTATTTGATGCTGTATTTTTATAACCAGCACTGACACCTAAACATACATTATTACCTGCAGTTGTTATATTATAACCTGATTGATCACCCATTAATAGATTACCAGAACCAGTTGTTATTGAATAACCAGAAATACTACCAATACACATATTGTTCTCTCCTGAAGTAGTAGAATATCCGGATGAATTACCAATAAATGTATTAGAATATCCAACAGTAAGGTTATATCCAGCAGAACTACCAATCGCAATATTTATATTACCAGTTAAAATATCTGATGCGTCGGTATTATAAGAACCATATGATGAATCTCCAAAACCGGCATTTGTTCCTATAAAAATATTGTCTGAATGGGTTTGATGTAAAACTCCAGCCGAGAAACCCATACATACATTACGCGTTCCAGTGTTTGTATCTCTACCAGCATCAGTTCCAACAAACATATTATCAGAGGAAATATTATTTTTACCAGCATTTACACCTAAACATAAATTATTACTTTCTGTTGTTAAACTGAAACCAGCGTCATTACCAATTAGTAAATTATCAGACCCAGTTGTAACTGAATTTCCTACATTCGCACCTATAAATACATTTCGATAACCAGTAGTAATATTATAACCTGAATTATTACCAAGTGCTATATTTTTATTTCCATGAAATGTTTCTGCTTTGCTAGCAGAATAATTATGTGAAGAGTTCCCATAACCTGCACTATCACCTATAAATATATTATCTTCATCAATTATATGTTTAAACCCAGTATTAACACCAAAAAATATATTATTTGACGAAGTATTATTATAACCAGATTGATAACCAATCGCAATAACCGATGAAGCATTTGCAGTTGAATATCCAGCTTCAACACCAATTAAAATATTATTATCACCACTATTTAAAAAATGTCCGGAATCAAAGGCAATACATACATTTTTCTGACCATCACTACAACCCCAACCAGCGTTCTTACCCATTAAAATATTATCTGAACCACTACTTAACCCATTTCCTGCTATAGCTCCTATCAAAACATTTCTTAGACCACTAACACACGAAAACCCCGCGGATGCTCCAATAAAAATATTTTCATCACCTGTTGTATTGCTATAACCAGCAGCATTACCAATAAATATATTTGTTAAACCTTCTATGTTACTAAATCCAGATTCTTTACCTATAAATATATTTTCAGTACCTGTTGTATTATTTTTACCAGAACCAACACCAATAAACATATTATCATCTGATGTATTAGATTGACCGGCATTAACACCAATTGAAATACAATTACTCGAATCTCCTTCATTCATAGCATTTGAACCAATTACTACATTATTTACTCCTGATGTTATTTCTTTTCCAGCTTGATAACCCATTAAAATATTATCACTTCCTGTTAAAGCACTACCAGAATTATGACCGACTACTATATTTTTGTCTGCACCCACTGCAACTTTACCGCTATCGGCACCGATATAAATATTTTTTGTTCCAGTAGTATTTGCTACACCAGCATTACTTCCCATAAAAATATTATCATCACCAGTTGTTGATACCATACCGGCTCGATACCCAATACAAATTATCTTATCATTTTGTAATTTTGTTCCTGCTTCTCTACCAATTGCGATATTATAATCAAAAGTTTTTCCTGTTGATGAATCAGAAAACCCTGCTTTGTATCCTATATTAATATTCTGCTGTCCGCTTACATTATATCTACCTGCTTCACTACCAATTGAAATATTATCCGCTCCAATTGTATTATCTTTACTTGCACGATAACCAATCGCAATACCTTGGTTTGCTGTAGTATTAGCTTCTCCCGCTTCTCTTCCTACAAAAATATTCCTTGTCCCTGTTGTATTACTTATAGCAACATTACTTCCGATAGCAATATTGTCACCACCTGTTGAATTATGTCCTACTCCGTAAGAATCATTATCTGTAATTCCAATAAAAATATTTTTAGAAGCAGTTGATTGATAACCAGCATAATTACCAATTAACACATTTTTAGAACCTGATGATATATCACGACCAGCTTTATAACCAATTAATACATTTCTGGAAGCTTCTTTCATACCATAACCAGTTTCGCTACCTAAACAAAGATTATAAGAACCAGTTAGATTCGTTCCATCAGTTCCATATCCACCAGACAAATAACCAAGAAATGTATTATTTACTCCTGATGAAGCTGCTTTTCCGGCTTGATATCCAACATTAATATTGTTATCACCAATACTATAATAACCGGCTTCTGTTCCAATTGAAATATTTTTAAGATTCGCATTACTTGTATAACCAGCTTGACTTCCTATAGCAATAATATTATCACCAGTTATATTTAAATAAGCCGCTTGATATCCAAGAACAATATTCTTTTCTGGTGAAGTTTGATTATATCCTGCTTTATAACCTATCATTAAATTATTTCCACCTGTCATCTTATACCCTGATTGATAACCAACTGCAATACTATTATTATTATTAACTAATGCCTGACCTGCTTCGGTTCCAATAAGAATATGACCGCTTCCATCTTGTATATTTTTCCCTGTTTTATATCCCATAATAATGTTATCATCTCCATCATCTAATTGAGCAGCAGCACTTTCTCCAATATTTAAATCACCACTACCAATAACAATATTACGACTACCAGCATCTATCTTTTTAGCAACATATGGTCCAATTGCTACATTATGGGTTCCATATCCAGAAGCATTAAATGCCATTCCAGCTTGATAACCAATAAATGTATTATGAACTCCTTTCATATTTTGACCGGAATAAACACCAATATATGTGCTCGCATTAGATGCGCTATATTGTCCAGCATAATTACCTATCATTAAGGAACTACCACCCTTATAACTATAACCAGCTTGTCTTCCAATAAAAAGATTATTAATTCCAGTTGTCATATTTGCCCCTGCGTCTGTTCCAATTAAAATCACACTCGCACCGGTTGTCATACTGCTACCAGTATTAGAACCAATACAAATATTATGTGAAGATGTTGTAACAGATTTCCCTGATTTACTTCCAATCATAATACTATCAGTGCTTGTTGTCATAGTATGTCCAGCAGCATCAGTTGAACCAACGGAAGAGGCAGGGCCCATTAAAATATTCCGAGACCCTTCTGTTAAAGAATTACCTGCTCTATATCCAACAATTAAATTAGAACCCCCTGTTGTCATACTAATTCCAGCATTAGAACCTACAATTGTATTACCACTTCCAGTTGCTCCCCCACTGTCACCATATCCTGCTTTACGACCTATCATAACATTTTCAGTTCCAGTAGATAAATAATAACCAGCATCACTTCCTACAAATGTATTGTCTGCTGCTGTTGTTGAAAATCCCGCCTTTTTACCAACGGATACATTATCATTAGAACCAATATTAGTTTTTAATGATTGATGACCGATTGCTACATTATCTTCGCCATCCACATTTCCATAACCCGCTCCTACATTTGAACTACTACTTCCACCTACAAAAACATTACGAGAACCACTTGTTGTTGAAAAACCAGAACCTTGACCAACCATTACATTGTCAGCGGCATTAATCGCAGTATATCCTGCTGCTTCTCCAAGAAATGTATTATAATTTCCAGTTGTTAAACTTCTTCCAGCATTGCGACCAACAATTACATTTTGAATAGCATTTGTTAAATATCCTCCAGCATTACTTCCAACTAATGTATTAAAATCGCCAGTAGATGCACTAACTCCAGCATCTGAACCAATAAATGTATTATCATCTGTAATTGTTCCTACTTTACCAGCATTAGAACCAACAAATGTATTACGATTACCAGATGACAAAGCATTTCCAGCATTAAAACCGAGTAAAGTATTCTTTATTCCTGTCATATCAGCATTACCTGCTCCATCCCCTAATGTTAAAGATTCACTTATTCCTTCACTTGTTCCATGCTGACTAATGGCAGTGTATGTTAAAGATGTAGTCCCAGTTACTTGATAACAACCAACGCATTTTAATGTAGTATCAGTATTTGAATCTGTAAATGATACATCACCCCCTAAACGAGTTCCAACTGCTACTAATGTATAATTATCATCCTCAATTACTAAACTATTATTTCCAGTTCCAGAAGTAATAACTTCCCCTTGATTAATACGAGCAAGATAATCTTGAGAACCACTACTGGAAACAGATACACCTTTATTCGCATTCGTAGAACCAGATACAGTTAGTTTTGGTTCCAATAAGTCTAATGTTGTATCTAAACAAGATACGGCAACATTTAATGTTGAACTTGAACCCGAAACCGTGATTTTATCACGGTCGCTCGTATGTGTAGTTGAAGTGTTGTAAATACCATAATTACTGGAACTACTGGCACCAGCAACTACTGAAATATCATTACCATCGGTGACAAAGGTACAATTATTTGTATAAATACCATATTTCGTTTGAGCGGTTCCGGTAATAGAAATTTCACAATTACGAATATTCACATCTGACTTAGAAGAACCGTAAATACCAATACTTGTGCTTGTTAATGATGTTGTTGTATTTACAAATCTAATACCAGAAATATCTACATTACTTGCTAATACTAATACTGGAGCAGAAGAGAGAGTTCCGGATGCTATATCAAAAGTAATAGTTGTATTTTCAGCACCGGAACCTTCAATAGATACATATTGCTTACAAGTGATTTGAGTTTGTTCTACATAAGAACCGGGTTTAATTTTAATGATATAACGTCTTTCGGAATCATTATCCACAATAGAACTTATTGCTTCTGATAATAAGTAAAAATCACCTCCTTTTTTAGCAACATTAATAATATTAGGTTCTGATAAAATAATTTTACTACCATTGAATCGTGGAATTCCGCCATAGATTTGTGATGTAGTTAAATCCATTGCGTAATTACCACTACTTGATAATATAGCAATTGAATTACTAATAGCAGAAGCATTACTTGTTGCTCTAATAGTTGAATAATCAATATTAACTGTATAAAGTTGTTTAACTGTTATTGAAGACCCAACAGATTCATCTACTAATACTGCTGGTTCTGATAATGTTAATGTATTTGTTGTAATTTTATCAATAGTAAAATAATTATTATTAATAGCATTAGATGCTCCAGATATATTAATTGTCATACCAATTTTAAAACCTTCTGATATGAAATCTGTTGATGAAGTGTCTGATAAATAAACAATGTCTTTCACATTTGTTGAATTATGAATTAGTTCAATTGCACTTGATGTTATACTGGCAGAAGCAGAAGAAGAATTCCCAACAACACCGAAGGCAGTATCAGTTGAATTGTCTAAATCTCCATCTACATCAATATGACAATATCTAATAGTTGAATCAGCATTATTATGATAAATACCATAATTATTTGTTGCTCCACTAATATTTATCCAATTTAGAGATGCGTCATTTAATCCACCTGTAATAGAATTTATATACAATCCATAATTATTTGTTGCACTTCCTGTAACGGTTGTTTTATTATAATGATAATCTATAGATGTATTTGATAAATATGCTCCATATAATGAACCATTACCTAAATCTAATGATGTTTTAGTATTTTTAATAGAATGACCACTATTATCTGTCATATAAATACCATATGTTGCTGTAGAAGTAGTTCCACTGCTATCTAAAATTTCTACATTATTAATACTAACATTTGAATTACCAACTGTATAAACACCTGCTGCGTATGCTTCACTATTACCATTAATTTCAATAGATAAGTCTTCTAAAGAACTATTATTACCTAAAGTAATCAATGAACCATTCACTACACTTGAACCACCAGTTTCCATCTTAACAAATGTTTTATTAGTCCCTTCTCCTCTTAGAATTACATTATCTGGCAAATGAACTCTTTCATTATAAGTTCCTGGACCAACTAAAAGAATATATTTATTTGTTAATGATGGAGCACCATTAGTTGTTGTAATTGAACCATCATTATAATTTGGTGGATTACCAAGAGCATTGCTAATGGCGGCATTAATGGTTTGATAATCTGCAGCTCCGGCGTTATCACTAATACTAATTACACCTTGATATATTCTTGATTCTCCGGTTGCAGTTGCTGTTAAAATTCCCGTAGTTGAATTCATTAATAGATTTGTTCCTACTTTAATTACACCTGCTTCGGTTGTTGATGCTACATTGGATGCTAAAGTTCTCCATACAGCACTAACATTACTATGGTCTGAACCTCCAATTCCTGATCCAACTGTTTTAAAAAGACATTCTAATCTATTATCTTTATACCGAACAGTTCCATAATCGCTTTCATTTGTTGTGCTTTCTAAGTCATTTGTTCCTATCCGAATACCTTTATTAAAAGTAGGTATTTGATCAGATTGTAAAATATAAGACATATTGAAAAATTATTAATTATTTCTCTTTTAGATTATATATTTTTTTTATTTTTTGCTTAAGTTGTATTTTTCTACTTAATTACTTATATATTTATAAATAAATTAATTAAAAATTTTTAACTTAAAATTGAATATCTTTACCATATATTGATTAATATTACTAGAAATAAATCAAATAACGCTTTGATTTTGAATTTGAATTTGATTTTGAATTTGAATTTGAATTTGAATTCACCAAATCAATTAAATATGGAAAACGCCACTTATACAATATGTGATAAATGTATTAAATATGAACAGGGTTTATGGAAAAAAAATCTAAATAACCACATTTATACTAATCCGAATCCCGATTCTAATAAGAAATGTATATCAAAAATTAGAGAACGAGAAGAGAAATACCGTGAATTTTTACCAGATAATTCAAACGATTTTATGATACTTAATTATCAGAATTTATTTATGTATAAATCTTCCTGTTCTTGGATTGATGAATCTAATACATATGAAGTTTTGAATACATTATTTATTAAAGAACCATTTTACATTTACCATAGTATTCTTGAAAATATTACCTTAAAATATATGCAATCAAACAAATCTTCTGATTTAAGAATCGCAAATACAAATAAAAAAATAAATAAAATATATTGCGGTAAAGATAAAATTATAGAAAATAAATGTAAAAATTTAAAGAAATATTTATGCTTTTCTGCTGATAAAAAAGGTAGCAAAGATAGTAAAAATAGTAAAGATAGTAAAACATTATTTTGTAAAAAACATCAAATAATTGCGAATAAAATTGGATGTATAAATATACTTAAATGTGGTTGTAGATGTCGTAATTTTAAAATAAAAAATCAAGAATACTGTAAAAATTGTATTTATCAATGTGTTCCATATCACCAACCCATTCTAAAAGAAGATCATATTAATAATTATATTAAATCTGATGGAATTAAAAATTGGGTCGGAGATTTAATAATTCAAATGGATCAATTAAATATATGTAATGAAAAAAAGAGTTATTTATTTAGTAATTTACCAGCAGAAATTATAATTCGTATAATCTCTTATCTAAATCCAAATGATATTATTCGTTTATATAAAATCAAAATACCATGGATTAATAATGTTATCGAACAATCATTATTTTCAAAATATTATTATTCTCGTATGAAAGAGATATATACAAATATTTATCAAAGAACAAAAATTAATATTATTAAAACTCTAAAATATATTGAAAATACATTCAACATCAGGAATTCCAAAAGCATTTATGACTATGCGATTTTTGTATATATATATCGAATAATCGCATTAAAATATAAAAATTTAAAAAAAAACTATTATAATAAAGTTTTCAAATGTCACGAAAAAAATATAAAAAAATGGAAATTAGGAGATGCCGACCCATTATATCAAACTAATAAACCTGAAAATAGTCCAATTGTTGATTTATATTATGTTGATGATTTTGATGATATTGATGATATTGATGATAATGATAATTTGTATCCAGATAAAATTTATTATTATAAAATGGATATGGTAACTTATGGTAAATCAAAAGATTATCTTTTTGAATTTGAAGATGAAAGACTTATGAATCATCAAAAAATAATAACAGATGATGAAACTGAAAATATCTATGTTTTTAATATCAGTAATAATTGTTGGTTAAAAATAGAAAATATAGTAGACCATACTAATAATAAAAGATACACTAAACATATGTATATAGATAAACCTGAAAGAATACTTGCCATCAAACAAACAAATGAATATTTAAAAGAAATTAACGAAAAATATAAAACAAATATGCAGTATTTGTTTAAAAAATATACAAATATAACTGATAGTTATTTCAATGGAATTGAAATGTCATATAATATATTTAATGATACAACATATCAATTTGATAAACCAATTGAATATCACTTTAAAATATTATCAATTGAATGGTTAATTGATGATAAATTTAAAAAAAAAATTATTAATGAAATCAATAACCTTTTGGATAATTTAATTTAATACAGATTTTTAGTATTTTTAGTATTTTAAACCAAAATTCAACAAAAATTGAATTTTTTTAATATTATCTGTTAATTTTACTACACACACTTTAACAGTTTTCTCTGTTAATTCTCTCTATCCCACTCCGTCATCATGGCCGATCAAGGCCCAAAAACCGTCAATGTGACTACCAGTGATGACCAGAAGCGTGCAATTCCTTTTGCCATCGCCATGATGTTAGGGACCATTGCCACCTTGATTGACGATGACTGCTTTGAGGAGAGCGATGAAGGTTTGCCTCTCAGCAACGTGTCTGCTGCGGTGCTTGACAAGATCATTGAATACTGCCGACACCACAAGGATGACCCCCCTCTGTCTGAAGAGCAGGTGGAGGAGAAGCGCCGTGAGGAGATCACTGGGTGGGACGCCGACTTTGTGAAGGTCCCACAAAATGAGCTTTTCGAACTCATTCTGGCCGCCAACTTTTTGGACAACAAGCCGCTGCTTGACTTGACGTGCAAGAAGGTTGCTTTCATGATCCGGGGAAAGACTCCCGAGGAGATCCGGACGATGTTCAACATCGAGAACGACTTCACCCCTGCTGAGGAAGAGCAGATCCGTGGGGAAAACGAATGGTCTAATGAGAAGGCTTGAGTTCTCCACTCCTCTGCTGACGAAAAACCCAGAAAAACAAAAGAAAAAGTTTTACTGACGAGAAAAACCCAGAAAACAAAAGAAAAAGTTTTGACGATTAATAACCAGAAAAACAAAATAAAAAAAAAATTTTTTTATATTTTAAACACCAATATTAACTAAAGACCATTCTGTTTTACATTCTCCTTCTTCTAAAAACTTACCTGCTTGAATATACGGAACAGAAGGTTTTACTTTAGATAAAAATAAATAACCATCTTTTCCTACAAGAGCCGGTTGTCCCGTAAATTCAACAAAATCATCTGTGATAAAATGTTCTGGAATCGCTTTTGAAATTTTAGCAGTTGTAATACCTTTAGTACATACTGGACAAGGACCGCCACATTCTGAATCTCTTAAGGCGATACCAAGAAAAGAAACATTTTTTCTAAATGGATTAATAATATCATCTTCATATTTTAAAGGAGATATTACCAAGTGTCCTTCTTCATTACCGGAAATTGATACCGCCTGACCTTTATGAACTGATGTATTAGATTTGACTCTCCAAATAGAAACATCTCCATACGCTTTGAATTGTAATTCAGATGGATCACTTTTCATATCCGAAATTTTATTTTTCCCAATATTCCATTCATATGGTTGTGGCAATGCTGTAATATCAATTGTATCTTCATTTGTTTTAATAAATGTTGTATCTAATCTCTCTCCATTAATACAAGTAACACCCGACGAAAGAGATCTAAATTCAATAACATCGTTCTGGTTTTCTAAATTAATTGTTTTTTTTTTAAATATATTACCTTCTCCACCTTCTAAATTTTTCATTTCTATTATATTATTAAAACTATCTCCCTTTTCTCCCTTTTCACCTTCAATTGGACTAAATATAACCCATTCCTTACCATTATAACCTTGGAAAGTAGGAGGTCTGGTAGATGTATTTAAACGAATTGCTCCTTTAATTTTCATATTACTATCTTGAACTCTAAGGGTTGCTTCATTATTAGATTCGTTCCGATAACGATACCACCCACTCCTTTTTTCATCTTTATACTTATTTTCCGGAAAATTAAATATACGAGACGACATTTCTATTTATTATATAATTTCTATTATTATATAACTTATATAACTTATATTATAAAAAAATATTACACTAAATATATTACACTAAATATATTACACTAAATATATTACACTAAATATATTATTTATCAGATTGATTGAATTTTCCTTTCTATTATTTCAATTTCCATTAATCTATTTTTAATTTTTTTTAAAATTGTATCTTCAAATTCTTTTGCCCAATTCCAATATATATTTGGATTATACAGACTATTTGCTACTAATTCATATTCACGATTTATATAATAAACACATATTGAATGAATTTTATTTTTGTTATATTCTGATAAATCTAAAATTTTTTTTTGAATAAAAGATATATTATCATCATTACTTAAATTTGATAGGATTGGATTTTTAAACCAATTTATAACTTCAAATTTGTTCATACAATTTAAAAAATACCAAAATATAGTAAAGTTGTTATGTGAAATTTGTAGTTCTCTTTTATTCGTTTCTAATATTCCTTTTTCTAACAACTTATCAAAGTTTAAATCTTCTATATGTTCCACATCTATATTAAATAATTCATTATTTTGATTAATTTCATTAAATTGATTATAAAAATCCATTGTAATATGATATATTTACATTTATAATTTTGCTTATATTATAATAAATTTAATAAAAAAATAAAAATTCAATTTTCTTAAAAAAAAGGTTTTGTATCAAAGAAGATACATTTTTTTATGGATTTTTATGGATTTTTATGTTTTTTGTTGTTTTTCCTTTTTTTTCGGGTTTCAATACATAATCTTGCGCTGGTAGTACGAAACGATACCATCCTTGATTTGCGGGATATTCATCGGTTCATGCTGGATAGCATATTCCATGCTCCTCAAGAAATTGTCGTATATTTCCGCGAAAAACAACTTCTCAGGCATTGTAAAGTTTTCTTCACAAAACTTGTATACACACAAATTCACTTGACTTTGTCTGACAACCGGTAGAACACCAGTTTTCAGATACTTCAACAGAGTATACTGTCCACCTCCCTTATTCCGGATCAGGAATATTAATAAAGCAAATACTTGCTGCTCTTTTGGAAGAGAGAACATCTTCGGGTTCAAATTAAAGGTTTTCGGTAATAATCCACTTTCATTAACCAAAGTGCGCAATTCATCCTCAGTAGGAGCCCAAATATGGGTACCCAGACTAAAAGGGGTGAAAAGAGAAGACATCTCGGTTGTTAGAAATCCAAAGGTTCTTAATATATTGGATAAATAAAAATTATACTTTTACTATAAAAAAATCAATTTTTATATAAATATGTTATTAATTAATCAAAATCGCTATTTTTTTTTTTATTTAGTATTTAGTATTTTTTATTTAGTATTTAGTATTTATTATTTATTATTTATTATTTATCTGTCTTATCAAGTTCTACCTACCGAACTTTCAACAACTGTACCCAGAAAATCAGAGACTTCGCCCAGTTTTACAGCATCTATAAAGTTAGACTTACACTCTGGATTAATATACACTTCAGTACATATAACTGTTTCCCCAGAAGGAGTCAAATATTTACAAGAACCACCTATTTTTTCTTGCTTATATGAATATACTCCGTATTTTTTAGTAGTATCCGCCATTATGAGTGAGTAGATTACAGTGTATTACAGTGTATTAAATTTATAAAATTATAGGTATAGTATAAAAAAATCAATTTTTATATATTGTCTTTTAGTATATTGTCTTTTAGTATATTTTCTTTTAGTATATTTTCTTTTAGTATATTATCTTTAATATTATCTTTAATATTATCTTTAATATTAGATTTATTAGATTTATTAGATTTATTAGATTTTTTATTTATTAATGATAAATACATTTTTTTAGCATTTTGAATAACATCTTTGTCAAAACCTTTATTTTCTAATAATTCAATTGCTAAATGTTCTACATTAACCCCATCAACTAATTTATAAGTCTTAATAATTTTTCCATTTTCTCTTTTAATAGGAAAGTAATATGTTTTAAATTTATCATCTTTATCGCATATTTTTGCTAATGCTGGAAAATGAGTTGTAATAATACAAAGTGAATTTGGAAATGTCGCCATTTTTTTTGATATAGCATATGCTCCAGACATACCTTCAAAATAATTAGTGCTAACAAATATTTCATCCATAACAGTTAATGCGAATCCATCTTTTAACGATTTTAATTGATTTATTTGGTTATAACATCTACTCATTTCTGCTTGAAATAAGGATTCTTTACCTTGACAATCTGGAATATTTAAATAAGTGTTAATTAATTTAAATGGTGTTATAACACATTTTTTTGCTGGAACAATACAAATCGTTTGTGCTAATAATATTCCTTCAATAATTGATTTAATACAAGTTGATTTACCAGATGCGTTTGCTCCAGTTATTAACACATTATTTTCCTTCTTACCTCCAATTTGTATTGTATTTATTATTGGTTTAGAAACCATAATATTAGTAAAATCTTCTAATAGAACCGATGGTTTATTTTCAGTAGAATATTCGGCAATGCTCCATATGTGATTGTGATTGTGATTGTGATTGTGATTTTCATCACTTCCTTCTAATTGTAATGTAGCAATAGAAGTCCAAACATCTAAATATGCTAAATATTTGAAATAAGTATCTAAACATTCTGTTTTATTTTTAAGATTCC
>Ga0233439_10004177_pt1 | contig 14230 bp, 17 predicted proteins | sample SI_123_September_6_FD_182713 | JGI IMG/M metagenome (GOLD analysis project Ga0233439, IMG submission 182713) | Seawater microbial communities from Saanich Inlet, British Columbia, Canada - SI_123_September2016_100_MG | ecosystem: Environmental > Aquatic > Marine > Inlet | place: Canada: British... | reverse complement strand
AGCAGCGGAACCTGACGGTGTCTATCGGTTTGTGGACGCCGCCGACGACCTCTGGGACGTCCAAGAGGTACGCCCATGGACAACGCCTGGTCCGCTCAGCGTGGCCCCAACAGGCATACTCGATGGAGCTCGTTCTGTGGCTTTCGCGCGCCACGGAAACATAGTGATCAGTATCGAGTTCGCTCCCGCTCTTCAGCGGCGCAACGGAATGACTCCGGAGCAAGTGGGGCAGTTCCAGGAGGTCCTCGACTCGATCGGATTCGAGTTCGACCACCCGGACCTCATCTACGCTCCTTCGCTCGTCGTTCGGGCGACGCTTCCCGACAAACTCGCCGGAGAGGACCTGTACGTTCTCCACTTCGGTGCGGCGGACGACGCGGACGTCGTCTGGAGCGCCCCAGCCGGAACCGGCGATGTCCTCGAGGCTCCGGCCGTTCTCCAGTCGCACCAGATCGTGCGGCTCCAGAATGGCGAAGCGCTGAATCTCACCGCGATCACCACGGACGAAGCTGGAAAAAACGAGGCGGTGTTCACCCTGGACGTGACGACGGTGAACCAGGCCACTGCAACCCGCGAACTCTTGGGGTACATGGCCGGCCAAATGGTGGAAGATCTCAAGGCTCTGTTACCGCCGGGCGGAGGGAACTGACCGCCAGCATATCATCCCTTAGTGGATGATATTGCAGCGCTCGAGGTGCTCGATGACGGCACTGGTGAGTAGCGTCTTCACTCGGTAACGCAGCCCGTGGACGACCTCCGGCAGAGCACGTCCCCCACAGTCAAACTCCGCAACCCTTTCGCTGCAGCCCTGTCTGACAATGGTGAGGACCGGTCCGGTCGCACCGTTGCCTGCGGCGCGGCCTACATCACCTTGGACCGGCTCGTGAAGAAGGGATGCCTGACATCACGTATGGCTGACGCTTCTGAAGAACGAGGAGGCCGGGCCCGCCGCTACTTCGCGGTCACAGAGAGCGGCCGAGGTGCCCTGCGGGAGGCCAAGGAAGCCCTGGTACAGGCCTGGCAAGGTTTGGAGGGAGTCGTTGAGAGATGACGAAGAACGGATGGTGGGAGCGACTTCTCCCCTGGGCCGTGGCAGACCGAGAGGCGCCTGAAGCATTGATCGGAGATCTTTGGGAGGAGAACATTCGAGGCAAGAGCAGCGCCGTCTGGTACCGCCTCGCGATCACCGAGTACGCATTCCCTACCCTACCGTAGCGTAAGCCACGCCCTTGAAAGAGTCGGTCCTCCACAGCGTGTCCCGAACACTGTCGATCGTGTTCGCCTCAGTCGCGCTTCTCCTGCTCGTGTCTGCCTTGAATGCAGGCAATTTGTTCTTGGCCAGGGCCGAACGCCGCAAGAAAGAGCTCTCCATCCGCTCCGCACTGGGTGGCGAACGTCGGATAGGCCGCCGCCTTTAGCGGATCTCCGGCCCACCCACGCGGTCATCTGCTACGAACCGATCACGCGCCGGCATTTGGATCGCCGGCAAGGACGTCGCATCCAGGACCCCGTCGTCCGCGAGCAGCCCGTTCAGATTCAGCACATACGCGATCACCGCATAGTTCTGATCGTCGGAGAGTGATCCCGGCGCGTTCTGCGGCATCGCCTTGCGGACGTAGTCGTAAAGCGTCGTGGCGTAGGGCCAATAGTTGCCGACCCCGCGCGCTACCGGCCACTGCTCCCACTCATCGGTAGCGGCCAACCGGTCGTTCGGCCCTTCGGTACCCGTCGGACCATGGCACGCGATGCAGTACATCTCGTAAACGCGTTTGCCTTCGAAGACGGAACCGCTTCCCACTGGAAGACCTTCTCCATCCGGCTTCACATCGATGTCCCACATCGCGATCCGGGCGTTCGTGGCATCCGCGCCGAAGCCGAAAGAAGCCGGTGCGTTCGCCGCCAACTCGGCCGAGAAGTCTCCAGCCTCGGAATCCACGCCGTTGGTCGCCTGCTGCGGGCCGTCTGCCGGTGAGCACGCCGCCAAGAGAACCGCGACCGCGGCCCAAGTAGTCGCTCGCCTCATACCAGATCTCCTAGGCCAAACGTGACCGCACCGTCTGCGCCGATCTTCCACGCTCTCTGGTGATTCTGGTGATACGTGGTGCGCTCGCCCCGTGCCTCCCAAAGCTGCTGTACCGTGGGCTGCACGTATCCGGTTTCATCCGTCGCTCGGCTCAGGATGACCGTCTCGTCGCCGTTCCAGTCCCAGAGATGCCGAAAACGGACCGTAGACTTGGACAGAACGGGCTCTTGAAGTTCGGCGTCCTGCCAACTGTCCCCGCTGTCCGTGCTCACTTCCACTCTGGTGATACGCCCACGTCCCGTCCACGCGAGTCCCTTGATCTCCCACCACCCAGCTTCAGGCAGCGTGTACGGGAACGACGGGAACGTGATCACGGACTTGGCGTCCATCACAAAACTGAACTGCCGCGCCGTCCCGTCCTGCAGCGGATCCGTGTATCGGGACGTCTCGTCGCGCGTCATCGTGGGTCGGTCGGCGACCTCGAGCCTGCGCAGCCATTTCACTTGCGTATTGCCTTCCCAACCAGGGAGCAGCAGCCGAAGCGGATATCCTTGCTCTGGCCGGATCGCCTCGCCGTTTTGTGCGTAGACGAGCATCGCGTCATCCAGGCCCTTCTCCAGCGGCACGCTCCGGGACATCACCGCCGAGTCACTCCCTTCGGCAAGGAGCCAACTCGCTCCGTCTTGGACGCCTACCTCGCGTAACACGGTGGACAGCATCACACCCGTCCACTCGCTCGTGCTGAGAAGCCCGTCCAGCGCCTGCGGAGTGATCTCCGTGGGCATACGCTCACGGTTGTAGGCTCCGCCACCGTTTCCGGAACACTCGACGAAGCAGATTCGCGACGTCTGTGGAAATCGCTTGAGGTCCGCCATGCTGAAGACCAACGGGCGGTCCACCATGCCGTGGATGAGCAGCTCGTGGTTCTCTGCAACGATGTTCGGCACGCCGCCATGATGCCGTTCGAAATGGAGGTCCGCCGGGGTGATCGTCCCGTGGAGATCCTGGAGTGGCGTCCGGGACGAACTCGACAGCGCCTGGTTGCGCATCAGCCTGCGCGGCCGCTCAGCCGGAGCCCTACTCCCCAACTCAGACACCAAACGTCCCGGAACCCTGGTAGGATCGTCTGCGGAAGACGGAGCCTCCTGCGCAACCAGCTTTACGGCATCGGCTTGGGTTTTCAGGAGACCTGCAGCGATGACCCCTGAGGTCGTGGTGAGCCAGGCTCGTCTGGACAGACCGGGGCGGTGCTTGGGTGTCATGCGGAGCTTCCTCTCGGCAGGGGGGCAGCGACGGGCTCAACCTGAGCCCGGGACGAGCGATCGGCTAGAGGGGCGGGCCTTCAGACGAATCACAGCAATTCGCTGGACGCCAACGCCATCTACATGCAAATTCTGCCCTCTCGAAGTTCAAGAACGCACCGGAGACAGTACCCCATGCGCCAACGTATACCGTTCGTGGCTCTCGTTCTCGTGATGGCTCCCACCGTGACCCTCGCCCAAGACGGTCCCGACCTCCCGGCAGGCTTTGACGAGCCGATGCCGCTGCACCACGATGGCCGGGGATTGGGACCCTTCTCTCGAACGATCACGACGTCTTCCGATCAGGCTCAGTTGTATTTCGACCAAGGCATTCAGCTGGTGTACGCCTTCGATCCTGGCCTGGGTGCTCGGTCGTTCCGCGAGGCATGGAAGCTCGATCCGAACTGCGCAATGTGCTACTTCGGTGAAGCTTGGGCCTGGGGTCCATATCTAAACGGACCGATGACAACGCCTGACGCGCCCCGGGCCCACGCCGCCATCTCAAAGGCGATGGACGTACGAGACGGGAACACGACCCCGGTGGAACGGGCCATGATCGAGGCGATGGCCGAGCGTTATGAAGCCGAACACGATGGGGATCGCCGCCGCACACTCGACGAAGCCTGGGCCGAGAGCGTGAACACACTTTACGAGGCCTACCCGAACGATCTGGACATCGGGTTCCTGGCAGGCGAGTCCCTCATGCTCCTCGAGCCACGCCGCGGCAGGTGGGACATCGAAAAGGTGTCCATCCAACGGATTCACCGGGTACTCGAAGACGTCCTGTCCAAGGACATCACCCACCCGGGAGCCTGCCACCTCTACATCCACTCGACCGAGCCGACGGTACAGCCCGAGAAGGCGGAAGGGTGTGCAGCGTACCTAGGTCAGTCGATCCCGGGCGCGAGCCACATCCAACACATGCCGTCCCATACGTTCAACCGGGTGGGGCGCTGGGCCGAATCGGTTGTGGGGAATACGCAGGCATGGCATTCGGACATGAAGGCGGCCACCGGCGAAGGCTTCGCGATCTACCCGTCCCACAACCTGCACATGCTGCTTTTCGCCGCATCGAACGGAGGCCAGGGCGCCGTCGCGATCCAGGCCGCCAAGGAATACGCCAAGATCCAGCAAGGCGGACAGTTCTATCAGTCCCTGACGATGATGCGTTTCGGACGCTTTGAGGACCTCATTGCCTTGGACGGGGCCCCTGACGGGGGAGTCTTCGAGGGCCTGTGGAACGCCGGGAAGGGGTATGCCCACCTGCGTATGGGTGACGAAGGCACGGCCCGGTGGTACTTGCATCTCGTGAAGCAGGGGATCGAAGACGCCCCAGAAAACGCGTCCTTCCGAGGCCACACTGTGGCTCAGCTGCTCGGGATCACAGGCGGTATCCTGGAAGGCGAGATCATGCGTGCGAACGGTGATCTCGACGGCGCCATCGCGATCTTCCAGGCAGCTTCGGAGTTGGAGCGCGGTCTCCGATACGACGAACCAGAACCCCTTCCCTTTTCGGTTCGCCAGTGGCTCGGCGACGCATTATGGGAGGCAGGACGCCACGACGAGGCCATCGAAGCCTTCAGGGATGAACTGGTCGCGCACCCGCACAACGGCTGGTCGCTGTTCGGGCTCGAGCGGTCACTTAGAGCGATCGGGGACGACGCTGAGGCCGACGAAGTGCTCGCCGAGCGGCTGGCCTCTTGGGAGCGGACCGATGTCTACCTCAGGTCGCCGATCTACTAACGGTCGCTAGGCCTCTTCGCTCTCACCGTCCAAAGGTGAGGCGTCCTCGGACGTCTCCGTAGTAAAGACCGGATACATCGATTCCGACGAAGTCAGGTACTCCTCCACGGCCCGAACGAGCGGCATTCGCTCGCCTATACGCAGCGCGGCTTCACTTCGGTCGAAGGTAGACCTCATGGTCTCTCCGGAAGCGACGAAGGCATGGGCCAGGAGAAGCGTCGCCGCACGTAGGAGCACGTCTTCGTCGCCCTCTCCGTCTTCGAGTTCGCTCAAGGCGACCTCTGTCGCCGCACCAGCCACCTTTCGCGTGAAGCCACTGCGTGTCAGCGAAAGCACCATACCAATGACCAAGGAGCCTCCTCCAACGACGAGGATCGGGGTGGCAACGCCGGCACCCACCCCGAATCTGGGACCTACGATCCCAAAGCCAACGAGCACCACTAGGCCCACTATGGCGAGTCCACAGCCGTACACTCCGGGTTCAGCCGGCGGCGGCGTCTCCTCGATCTCCTGCAACGTCTCTCGGATAAGGAGCCGGTGGCCGTCCGTCAGATACATCGACGAGCCGCCACACGAGCCGCCACACGAGCCATAATCACGCCTTCGGCCACCGGCCTACGGAGACCGCCGAAACAACCGTCCCGGTGATGATATCCGGAACCGCGCGAGAAAAACCCGCAGTCGCCGAATACACATTCGGGTCGAGACGAATCACAATCCGATCCAGCAGACCTGGACTGTTGTTCTCGATCTCCGCGGTCTCGCGACCCGTGATCGTACCGGCGTCGACGTCGAATCGCGCGTCGATGGAGCAGTTCGCCTCGAACTGCCCGTATGCAGCGCCTGGCGCACCGGTCGAATCACGCGTGCCTGCTTCGAAGGCACGACGGAAGGCGTTCGTCAGCGAGATATCCCGCAGCACAGCGCGTTCGGGCAGTACCTTGGCTGAGAGGTTCGCGGGCACAGCTACGAGAACAGCCAAGAGGCCCAGGAGGACATGAATTCGCTTCATTGTCGGATGCTCCTTCAGAACCACGGAAGACGATTCAGGTCGCCACCATGCCCAATTAATGGTTCAGAGCCATGCAGAGGATCTTGGAAACGCTAGACACAGCATGGAGACGCGACAAGCCGCTAGGAAGCCCATTCCGCAGAGAATGGGAGTGTTCCTAGCGGCCGAAGCGGAGATTCCCCTTCCACCCGTCCGCGTCTGCCTCGCTGGCGGGTCCCATCTTCCCTCGGACGGACTCGAACAACGGCTCGGTGTAGTACCCGTCTCCCCGGATCATGACCCACGTAACGCGTCGCGTATCCGTGATCTCTTCGAGGGGATTCCCGTCAATCACGATCAGGTCTGCATACTTGCCCTGCTCGATCGTGCCGAGTCGTTCGTCAACACCGAAAGCGCGAGCAGAGTTGATCGTGCCGACCCTGAGAGCAGCCGCATTCGGGAGGCCGGCTAGGACCATCGACTGGAGCTCTCGGTGCACACCGAAACCACTCCACCATTCTCCCCAACTCGGGTGGTCCGTGCCAAGCGAGATGTTGTCGCCGCCGCCGAAGTCGTAGAAGAGTTTGATGGTCCGGCGCTTCATGTAGTAAATGCGTTCGAACTGCCCCATCGGGTTTCGTGGGAGCCGCGACTCTACTTCTGCGCGCGCGTAAGGGGTCAGGAAGCCGCGCTCGTCCTCCCAATAGTCGTAAACCTCCGCGTCCTTCCCTGCCCAGTAGTCATAGGCGCTGAGGGTCGCGTCGAAGTAGGCGCCCTGGGCCACGAACAACTTCGTCTGCGCTTCGATCCGGTCGAGGGTCTCGGGGTCGTCCAGATCAAACGACTCAAGCGACGCGTACGCAGACTGCGTACCCACAAAAGCGTCGCCACCCATGAAGTGTTCGATCCGATCGATGCCCATGTAGATGGCATCTCGCGGATTGACGCTATTCCGGAATCCAGAGTCGAGGTGGCCCGTCACCGTGAGTCCATGCGCGTGGGCAACGTCAATGAGGACCTCGAGCTGTTCCGGCCGGATCCCCTTGGCCTTGAAACCGCGGGCTCCATTCAACGCCCAGTACGTCGCTTCCTTCCTGATCGAATCAGGAGTCATCGCTTCGTGACTCCAGCCTGGACGAGCTGAGCCCCAATACGGTCCCGAGCTGTAGATGCGCGGCCCTGGCATTTCACCACTCGCAATGCGGGCACGGCCGCGGCGCGCCTCATCTGGGTCGATCTCTCCCGCCGGAAAGGTCGAGGTCACTCCGTTCGCGAGAAAGAGAACCGGGTTCACAGTGTAGTCATCGACCCGGCCTTCTCCGAATAGGTCGACCGCGTAGTGTGCATGCAGATCGAAGAGGCCCGGCATAATGAACTGGTCGTCCTCAAGGAGCACGACGGTCGCGGCACCAACTTCGGCAGGTGCGACGCCGAGCCGCAGGATCGTCCCGTTCTGGATGAGGATCCCGGGGTTCGGGCGGGCCACATCGGCGGTGCCATCCCATAGCACGCCACCCATGATCGCGGTAGTTCCGGGCTGTGGATCAGGAGCCTGGGATTCAGCTAGTGCTGGAATCGCGAGTGCCATGAGGCAGACTCTCAGTGCCACAGGACCGACGCTGTGTGGCCAGTTACTCAACATTTGTGGCGCCCCGCAGCCGTGTGCCGAAAGCCTGCCCGGCCGCAGAAACACCTCATCTTCGACGGAAGTTCGACGTGTAGCTGCTTCAATCCCTTTTCCTTCGCCACAGCTGCGGCCTCGTTGAACAACGCCGTGCCTACGCCATCTCCCGCGTCAGGATGCGCCGTGGAGCCAATCGCGAATCCGCGCACACGCCCGCACTCCAAGACTCGTACGAATCCGCCCAAAGTGTCATCGGGGTAGGCCACGGCGTAGGTCAAACTCACGTCGAGCATGTCCGCCAAACTCCTAGGCGCATGATTGGGCCAAACCGCGGAGAAGAGTTGATCGACCTCCTGCTCGTCGACGGGGCCATTCACTTCGTAGCGTACCATGCTCTTCTCCGGCCGATCTGAATCAACCCAACCATTCCACCCGCCATGAGTATGTCGTGCGAGCGCGTGAGGCGCGACTCAGGGAAGCGGGCCATCGATCGTTAGCGGGAGTTCCGAAAAAAGAACGCCAGAATAGAGTCGGTCGCGTTGAGTTCCAAACCTTTAGCCCCGAGCGCAGAATTGAAGGTGACCGGGCCACGTATGCCTCCCACCGTTGGCGTTGTAGAACAGGGTTTCCGCTCCGCATCCTACGCAGGCCGACCGCTCGACGGTCGTGTTGTCGTCCTACGGATCCATAAACTCGGGGACGGAGAGCGTCGCCTGGCAGGCGTTCAGGTCACCCCAGCGAGCAACGTACTCAAGGGTCGGAACCTGCAGATCACCACACCGTTGATCATTAGAATCGGGATGTCGCGGCTCAGTGCGCAGTTCGTCAGGTGCCACCTTCACATGCATCCTACGAAACACCACATGCCGACTTACCCCGAGGCGCACGGTATGGAACCGCGCCAGGTTCGCCCGTCTGCATGAGGCGCAATTCGAAGAGCGGAGTCTCCCATGAGTGAACGATCCCACCTCCGCAGCCGCCTCGGCTGGTTGGCCGCCGAGTTCGCCGTTGTTGTACTCGGTGTCGTAGTCGGGCTCGGAGTCGACGCGTGGCGAGACCGCCGAGCAGGCGGGGAGCTAGAGATCGGATCCCTCAAGCGACGGCACTTCTGCCAGCACTCGATGCTGAGCTCAAGCATTTGGACTGATGCGCGACACCGTCCTCCAGCTCAATGCGCCCGATCCGTGCCAAGGCGCCGGCACCTCCTTACATTGGGCGTGCCCAACCAGCTACCACCCCGGAGACCACAGCAATGAAGAAGCTGCTTCCAACAATCATGCTCGCCGCGATGGTCGCGGCCTGCTCGGCCGGTCCGCCACCGCCACCGCCGCCGCCGCCGTGGACGCCCACTGGCACATACGACGTCTCCATCGACGCCATGGGCATGCAGCTCGGCGGAGTCTTGGACATCACGGAGACCGACGGTGAGTTCAGTGGATCCCTCGGAACCGACATGGGCGTGGTCGACCTGAACACGTTCACGGTAGATACTGATTCTCACGAGGTCACGTTCGTTGGTGACAGCCCAGACTTCTCGCTCACGTTCCAAATCATGATCGAGGAAGGCGAACTCAGCGGTCAGTTCGAAATGGCGGGTATGGGCAACGGGTCCATCATGGGCACGAAACGCGCAGGTACTCGACCCTAGCGGCCGCTCGCCGAGGCTGACGACCGTGCCTGAACGCCGCTATAACGAAGACGAAGTCGCCCTGATCCTACGAAAAGCGGTCGACTCACGTACTGACGATTCCGGGTCGATGTCGGGCTCTGGCATGACGCTGGAGGAGCTCAAAGACATCGGCGTAGAAGTCGGCATCGAGTCTGCCCAGATCGAAACTGCGGCACGCTCTCTCGATATCGTTCGAACCGCGCCCACAGGACGGATCTTGGGTCAGCCGACCACGGTGCAATTCGAGCGTGTCATCCCGGCGCGGCTTCAAGACGACCACATGCCACATCTGCTCGATCTGATTCGCAATGAATTCGCCCGCCAGGGCATCGTGACAGAGATCATGGGCGGCTTCGAGTGGAAGGCAGGTGGTTCACTCGGAACTCGCTACGTCTCGCTTCGACCCGAGGGCGACCAGACACGCATCCGGGTACTCGGGAACTATCGGGACGGATTCCTCGGCCTGGTCATTGGGGGCGGGTCCGTCACGGGCATGGCAACAGCTGCAATCGTTGGAAAGGCACTCGCGATCGCCAACCCAGGACTCTTGCTTCCGGCGGGGATCCTCGGTGTCGTCGCCACATCGACTCCGGTCTTCCGCTTCTTCTTCGGCAAAGAACAGGATGCGTTGGAACGGGTGATGGGCTCGCTCGAAACACGACTTCTGGAATTTGAAGCCGCCGCAGGCGGGGACGATGACTGACCGCGTGTCCGTCGCGGTCATCGATGCCGGTACCCGGGGCCGCGTAGTACCACGCCGGGCCGCATCCCGGTGACTTCAGAATCCCGCACCACCGCGATTCCACCTACGAAGACATGCGGGATCCCGACCGCGTACTGATGTGGATCATCGAAGGTCGCTCGGTCGGCCACGGTCTCTGGATCGAAGACGGTGAGGTCCGCCACCATACCCGGGGACACCCTTCCGCGATCAGAGAGTCCTAGTCGGTCCGCCGGAGCCGAAGTCATTCGACGCACACCCTCTTCCATGGTGATCACGCCGCGCTCGCGCGCGTACACTCCCAGAACTCGGGCGAAGGTGCCGTATCCACGGGGGTGAGGGCTGGCCTCCCCGAACCGGGACAAGCGACCATCCGAACCGATCATGCCGAACTCCGACTGCATGAAGCGTTCAACGTCCTCTTCGTCGAACGCGTGGAAGATCGCACCGCACCGTCCGGCGGCATCGATCTCGAGAATGAGGTCAGCTATCTGAGCGGGAGTCCCCGGCACGTCCCGAGCGGTGAAGATGTCGGCAAGCGTCCAACCCGAGAGATCGTCCGGAAAAGCGGCCGCCGATTTTTCATCGAAAGAGCAAGACACGAGCTGGATCTTGGACGGGTCGTCCGCAAAGCGCATTTCGACGAAGGCCTCGATGTCGTCCACCACACGCCGGCGCGTCGCGGGATCGGATAGCCGCTCCGCGAGTTGCCCACCCGCCTGGGCCCAGCGGGGAATAACGCTGGACAAGCCTGTCGACGACGCTGTGTACGGATACTGGTCAAAGGTGATGTCGACACCCTCGGCTCGAGCTGCTGCGATCAACTCCAGGGACTCGACGCTCCGCCCGAAGTTGCGGTGCCCGCCCACCTTGTGGTGGGTCATCTGGACAGGGATACCAGCCTCACGCCCGATTCGGATCGTCTCTTTCACGGACTCGAGGACGTTGACGTCCTCGTTGCGCAGGTGGGAGATGTACATGCCACCCGCGGCAGCAGCGACCTTCGCGAGTTCAATGACCTCTGATGTCTCCGCAAAGCTACCGGGCAAATAGAAGAGCCCGGTGGAAAGCCCAAAGGCGCCGTCCTCCATGCCCGTGGCGACGTATGCACGCATCCGATCCAGTTCGCCTGGAGTCGCAGCTCTGTCTTCGTTCCCGATTACCTCGGACCTAATCGAGCCATGGCCTACGAACATCCCAAAGTTCGGGGCTACAGGCCCTCCCGCACTCAGCGAATCGTAGAAGCCGCCCAGCTCGAGCGGTGAGTTTCCGTCGTTCCCCTCCATAAGGGTCGTCACACCTTGGCGGACGAAGTTGTCCGCATCGCGCTCTTCCCGGATCAACCCAATCGAATGCGTATGGATGTCGATGAAGCCGGGGGCGACGTAGTGCCCGGTGACGTCGATGCGGTCCGTCGCGGAACGCCCAGAGAGATCCCCGACTTCTACGATGACCTGGTCGAGCACGGCGACGTCGGCCGTGAAAGCAGGCGCCCCGGTGCCGTCCACCACCATACCGCCCTCGAGTACGAGGTCGAATTCGGGCTGGCCGCACGCGGTAATCAGGAAGGCTGTCAGAACACTTGATATCGATCGAATAGTCATGGCCCCGAACATACAGGGGGAACCCAAGGAATGCCTGTGGGCGTTACTCTTCGACCCATACGACCAAGGAGGAATGAGCGTGCAACCGAAAGCACTTTGGGGCGTGTACAACGCAAACGGCGGCATCGCCGGCGAGCTGGCCTATGTGTTCGGGAAGATCCGGGGGACCATGCACTGCGCTCTGTGTGATATCACACACGCAACTGTGTCCAAAAAGGACGAGTGGAAGACACTCGAAGATGAGTGCACACTCCCACTCCACCTGGTGCACTTGAACGAGCAGCCTCCGGAGCTGGAAGCCGTGACGCGAGGAGCCACACCCTGCATTGTCGCCGAGTCAAACGATGGCTGGTCCATCCTCATCAACGCAGAAGAGCTCGAGGCATGCGCGAAGTCCGTCGACTGGTTTCGCGAGAAGTTGGACCTGTCTCTAGCGGCGCTGGCAGAGCGTTAGACGCTCAGCCCGCTCCTCACAGTCGACAAGTGCTCGTCCGTCAGCCCATCCATTTCGAAGACCGACACCCCTAAAGCCCCCGCCTCACGAGCAATGGCAACGGCCTCATCCAGTTGCACAGGCGTTAGGTCGGGCAGGTAGAGCCCCGCATTCAGAAGCGTGCCTGCCAAGGCGGTCACCCCCTCGCGAACTCCGTCACCACTCCACGGGCTCTCGTTCCTTCCTGTAGCCATCGTCCGCCTCGATCAACGGCCACTCAACGCGGGAGAAATTCACCCGCCGGCTGTCACCCGCTCGGGGAGGGACCGCCCGCGCTTGTCCTGGTACCGCCACCGGGCCGGGCGCCCCGGACCAAGCATCATCGAGCCTGCCGTCGATCTGAATTGTGCCCGCCGCCCTCGGCGCATCATACGACCAAACGGCATGGGCCTCGCCGGAGACGGGCGAGAGGATCAGCCCCACCAAAGCAACCGACAGGCCACCATGGACGTGCGCTGAAAGAGAACGAAATGTGGGCTTCATCAAGGGAACATCGGAGTCGGACTGCAAACCGGATCGAGCACTGCGAGCAGGCCCCTGATTGACGTTATTGCCCGTGCATCCCAACCTGACTCCGTCGCAGCCACTCGAAATGGGCGACGCCAGATTCACCTTGAAAGAAAACGACCTTGTCCGACACACCGCATACCGAGATTCGGCGCCGTGACTTCCTCCGGTGGCTCGCCGCTAGTCCGCTGCTTCCTTACCTGGGTGGCTGCGATGCCTTCGGCACACCAGACACCATCGCGCAGCAGGGCAGGAGCCGAACGCTCGACGATCTTGTCATGGAAGCGCAGAAGGCACTCGACGTCTTTGACATGGAGAAAGTCGCCGAAGCTGTGATGCCTCCCGCACATTTCGGATACATCCAGACCGGCGTGGACGGCGAAGAGACCCAACGCAACAACCGAGCGGGCTTCGAGGATCTGTACGTGCGTGCGAGACGGCTCATTGATGTCAGCAAGATCGATACGAGCGTGAACCTGTTCGGACGTGAGTGGCGCTCGCCAATCGTGATTGCTCCGGCCGGGAGCCACCGCGCCTTCCACGAGGATGCGGAATCGGGAACCGCACGAGCGGCGCGAGCCAGGGGCCATCTCCAAGTCCTCTCCTCCGTGAGTTCCACCGCAGTTGAAGAAGTGAACGAAGCACGGGGTGAACCCGTCTGGTACCAGCTCTACGCGACGTCCAATTGGAGCGTGACTCAGGACGTTGTAGCGAGGGTCCGTGAAGCGGGGTGCCCCACCATCGTACTCACGGTCGACTTACCCTCGGATAGCAATCGCCTGACTCAGGAACGATGGGCACGCATCGATGACCGGAACTGTGCCGGCTGTCACACAGAAGGAGGCCAAGCACCCCCAGTGAAGCCGATGTACCAAGGCACGTCCTCCCCACCCAGCGATTTGCGCACCCCCGCCATGACATGGGATTTCATTGGCCGGCTCCGGGAGATCACGGACCAACGCATCATCGTGAAAGGCCTGGTCACACACGAAGACGCCACGCTCGCCGTAGAACACGGCGTGGACGCCGTATGGGTCTCGAACCACGGGGGCAGATCCGAGGGTAGCGGCCGCGCGACGATCAACGCACTTCCCGAAATGGCGGAGGCCGTGGATGGCCGAGTACCCATCATCATGGACGGTGGAGTGAGACGCGGGACGGACGTGTTCAAGGCCCTCGCTCGAGGGGCGACCGCAGTGGCAGTTGGGCGCCCCTATTTGTGGGGCCTGGGGGCCTTCGGGCAGGCCGGCGTCGAACGTGTCCTAGAGATTCTCCAGAACGAACTCGAGGTCACCATGGGACTGGCTGGTACCGCGTCGATCGCAGATATCGGCCCTGCTTCCGTCGGAAAAGAGTAGGCGGTTTCGTATGCGAGCCGCCCCGATCATCATTCGGCTTCCCGCCTTCTTCGCGGGATGCATGCTCATCTCCATTGCCGCATGGGTGGGCCACCAGGCCTCCGGTCGACGCGCAGGTCTCATCGCAGCGATGATCGTCGAGACCTCCCCGGTCCTTATCGAGTATTCGACGAACGCGCGCGGTTACAGGCTTAGA
>Ga0233439_10004173_pt1 | contig 14247 bp, 5 predicted proteins | sample SI_123_September_6_FD_182713 | JGI IMG/M metagenome (GOLD analysis project Ga0233439, IMG submission 182713) | Seawater microbial communities from Saanich Inlet, British Columbia, Canada - SI_123_September2016_100_MG | ecosystem: Environmental > Aquatic > Marine > Inlet | place: Canada: British... | reverse complement strand
CTTCCTTCCAATCTTTTTCGTTCATTGGTAAATTTGGAAATGTATAGTATGCATTAGAACAATAAACATCTGATGGAATATTTTGCATAAGCATTAGATGTAATTCTTTATCATCTTTAATCGGGATATGTCTAGTCATTCCTGAATTAAATTTCTGATAACCAAATTCTCTTTCAGATGTTCTCTCTGGAACTTTGATTAGATCAAAATAATTAAAATAATATTTTTTGAAAGAATCTTCTAAAAATTGTAAATCTATTTCTTGCATTATTTTTTCTTCCTTCCAAATTGTAAAGGGTTAATGATATTGTCGCATTCAGGTATAGCAAAACATAGACTTTGAGTTTTCAATTTCTCACAAGATGGACAAGAATATTGAGTTCCACTACCTGAAGTTCCTGCCAAGTGATTTAGTTGATACAGTGTAACACGCTCATTGTAATCAGGAGCATTTTTGAATAATGGTGCAACTTGTTGTACCGTTTGCCCTTTTGATAAAAGAAAAGTGGCAAGCATAAATCTTCCAGAATGAGGAAGATTTTCACCTTTTTCTAATATTTCAATTGCATGTTTTACACATGGAGGATATTCTCCAGTAGATACAGTATATGTGGTAAATTTTTTTGATAATGAAACTAGTTTACTAACTGAATTTTCAAATCCAGGAATCATAGTAGGGGTTTTTGCATTAATAATTTTTGAATTGATGTACGTTCCTAATTCTTTTCTAATCAGTCTAACTGTTTCATGCGGTGAAAGAAATACTTGGCCATTCTCCACATGTCTATTGATTAGCTTCCATTCTCTTTCATGAAAATTAATAGAATGTTTTAGATAATCTGAAACTGGGATTATGAAATAATCATCAGATTTTTCAACTTGAACTGAAAAAAGATCATCAATTACTCTAATTGCAAGTTGATTTTTTGATTCATCTGAAATGTTTGCAAGATCTTTTTCCAAATATTTTTCTGCCCTTCTTGCTTCTGCTAGAGCAAATCTTTTGATCAAAGTATGCATACCACTTAATTTCAATAGAACAATGGCTAATAGAAAGGAAAAAACTTCTCTAGGAAGAGCAGCTTCTTTTGAAACATGATCTCCATCTAGATCCGATTTGTAGATTTTGCCATCTGCTGCAACTAAAATTCGTTCATATGCCTTCTCAATTAGCTGTTTCAAATCAGGATCTGAACCAAACTGTTCTAGTGAAAATCCTTGATCTTTAAGATATTGACCAGCATCTGCTAGGAATGGGTATTTTGCTATTTCATCTTGTCCAAGTGCTAGCATGAAAGTAATTTACGGAGTTTACTTAAAAATCTGATTTTTTGAATTTTGACGCTGGTTTAAATTATGTTTTAAGAAAATACACATATGCAGATCGGATGTCATGTTTCAATATCTGGATCCATTGACAAGTCAGTAGATAATGCAGTTGAGAGAGAATGCTCAGCATTTCAAATTTTTACTAGAAATCCAAGAGGCTGGCATGCAAAAGAACTCACCAAAGAAAACATTGATAATTTCAAATCAAAACTCAAAGCAAGTAAGATTGACAGATTTGCAACATGTGCACATATGCCATATTTACCAAATCTTGCAACACCAAAAGATGATGGATTTGAAAAATCTGTTAAAACGTTGATTGATGAAACTGAAAGATGTGCACAGTTAGGAATTCCATATTTAGTAACTCATCTTGGCAGTCATTTAGGTACTGGAGATGAAGCTGGAATTAAAAAATTAGTTGAAGGATTAACTAAAGCTGGGAAAGCAAAAAATGATGTAATGATATTATTAGAAAATACTGCAGGACAAAAAAATTCTGTCGGTTCTAATTTTAAACAGTTGGGAGAAATTTTCAAGCAATTAAAACCAGTAAAAAAATTTGGTGTTTGTATAGATACATGTCATGCATTTGTTGCAGGATATGATTTAAAAACTGAAAAAAATGTAAAGGAAACTTTTTCAGAATTTGATAAATATGTTGGAATTGATAATTTAAAAATTCTTCATCTAAATGATGCTAAAGGAGATATTGGTTGTAATCTTGATAGACATTATCATTTAGGATTGGGTGGAATAGGTGAGAAAGGAATTTCAGCCGTAGTGAAATTTGCTAATAAGAAAAAAATCCCTATAATTTTAGAAACTCCTATTGATGATGACCGAGATGACTTTGAAAATGTCAGAGTAGCAAAGGGATTTGCGTAGAGATTTATTTCATGAGTGAGTTGATGTTATAATGGACTATGAAGCAGTAATGAAATTAGCACTTGAGCGTGGATTTTACTTTCCTAGCTGTGAAGTTTATGCCGATGCTCAGGCTGGATTCTGGGAATATGGTCCATCCGGAGTTAGTTTAAAAAATAAATTTCTAGAACTATGGAGACGAGAATTAATCAGAAGAGATGGAATGCTTGAAATTGATGGCTCTCAAATTATGTCAAAATCAGTTTTTGAAGCTTCTGGACATTTAGGAAATTTTGCAGATCCAATAATCAAATGTACAAAATGCAATGCAACATTTAGAGCAGACAGAACTATTGCTGAACTTACACAAATAGAAATTCCTGAAAGTGCAGATTTGGAAGAATTTGATAATGCAATTTCACAAAATAATATCAAATGTCCAAAATGTAAAGGGGATTTTGATAAGACAAAAAATTTCAACATGATGTTTAAAGTTGGTATAGGTCCTGAAGAGGAAGAAGCATATCTACGACCTGAAACATGTCAATCAATCTTTGTAGATTTTCCAAGACTATACAAAACAATGAGAGGAAAACTTCCACTGGGAATTGCCCAAGTAGGAAAGAGTTTTAGAAATGAAATAGCACCAAGGCAGAGTCTACTTCGTCTAAGAGAATTTTATCAGGCAGAAATCGAAGTATTTTGTAATCCAAACAATCTATCTGAGATAGAAAAGTTTTCAGAGATTCAAGATGTTACTATAAGAATACAGACAGATGGAGATCCTGTCTCTATGACATGTAAAGAAGCAGTAGAATCAGGAGTTGTTCCTAACAAGCTTGTAGCATACTATTTGGGAATTTTAACTGAATTTTATGAGAAAACAGGAATAGACATTACAAAAAGTAGATTCAGAAAACTAGGAGATAAAGAAAAGGCATTCTATGCTGAAGTTGCATTTGATTTTGAAGTAGAAACTACAATTGGATGGCTAGAACTAGTTGCATGTAATTACAGATCTGACTATGACTTGACTAGTCATGCAACAAAGAGCAAGCAGAAATTTGAGATAATGGATGGCGATGACAAAGTTTTGCCTCACATATTTGAGATATCAATGGGAATTGACAGAAGTCTGTATACAATATTAGAGCACAGTTTGAAAGATGATAAAGAGCATGAAAGAATAGTTTTAGCCTTAAAACCATACTTGTCTCCGGTTCATATTGGAATTTTATCGCTAGTCAAAAAAGATGGATTGAAAGAAAAAACAGACGAGATTTATCTTCAGCTAAAAAGAAAATGTGATGCATTTTTGGATCATTCTGGTGCAATAGGCAGGAGATATAGAAGACTAGATGAGATAGGATCTCCTTTTGCAATTACAGTAGATCATCAAACACTTGAAGATGAAACAGTAACAATTCGTATGAGAGATAGCATGGAACAAAAAAGAATCAAAATTTCAGAACTTGATTTAGAAGTTATTCAATCAATTGCATATCCATAAATTTGGATTTTAGAAATCACTATGAAAATGCTGTAATTGTTTCAGAGTGATATCTGTATTTGATTTTTACATCGACATCTTCTGATGCATGTGCTTGTTGTGCAAATCCATCTTCAGTTTCTAATGATACACTCCATTGTCCTACAATTGGATCAATTGATGTAATTGAGAATCTCTCAAGTGCATTATCTGCTCCTGAATATCTAACTCGGAGTATTTGATCTCCATATGGAACACTTTCCAATCCACCACGTTTTCCTCGAGTACTATCATTGACTAGACATTCATCTGCACCACCAATGATACATTGTCCTTGAGGATCAGTTACAGTAAATCTAAGTTCAGAATCAGTATTTGATGCGTAAACTAGTGCAGGATCTGCAAGTATTGTGTCATCTCTTTGAATTACTTGTAATGCTGGCATTTCATCTGCAGATACTGTTACAGTCTTTGGATGTGTTGCAAGTATTGAGAATGCTGTACTGACCTTACTATCATACAATTCAACTACACCCTGAATATCATATTCAACATATCCATCAGATTTTGGTGTATTCCAGTTGAAGATGATTTGAGTCTGACCTGTTCCAAAGAGTTGTGATCTCTTTGAGACTACTTCACCATCTACTACTAGTGATACAATTCCGTATGATGGTTCATCCTCATTGAATAGATAGAACTCTGGTTGTACAATAGATCCTGATGGACGAATAGTTGGCATATCTACTTCAATTTCAATATCAGATACAGAAGTTGGTTTTACACCAATGTTATAGTGAGTTGATGCAGTTTGTGCTGCATTCTCATCAGTAATGTGCAACCAGTAAGTCATTCCAGGTTCTGCCATGAAGAATGATGGAATTGTTCCACTTACAACATAGGTAGAGTTTGAGACATACAGTGGTGTAACATCCATCTTGATTCCAATGTATTCAGAGTCTGTTTGTCCCATGGTGATTGATCTAAGTTCTACACGTTGTAATGGTGTTTCACTATCAATAATTGCAGAGACTATCAAGTCTTGACCACTAATGAATAAAAATTCTGATTCTGATTTTGCATCATATGTAGTACCATTACCAATCTGAATCTTGGTATCAAATATTCTTGCAGCTGTTTCTGCTTCTGGAGTTACGTCATCTGGTAGTGGGACAACTACAGTAGTTCCTTCATATAAAAGTAGTTTAACTGAAGCTTGTACAGTATGTGATGTACTTCCTACTTTTTCTGTAACTGATACCATCATGAATGACTCATCAGATGAAATTGGTAATTCATAGAGATATCTATCAACAGTAGAGAATTTGTTAAGTTCTTCATATGGTTGGATTTCTGCCAATGTTGCAAATACAACTCCAGATTTTGCAGTAGATACTTTGACTGTTGGTGGTACATCTGCATCGCTTGAAACTAGGATTCTTGCCATATTTTCTGAACATTTGTCATAAGAAATCTCATTGATTGTCAATGGGGTTCCTAGAATTCCTCCAAATCCGCCTGCTCCTGCACTTACACCTGCACCGCTACTACCTCCACCTCCACCTCCACCACCACCACTAGAACCACTTGATGTACTAGAACTAGTAGATCTACTTCTTCCATCTCCAAATGAGGTAGCGTGCATAGTATACACAATTAGATCTGAGCCATCATCAATACTACATTCTCCTGTTCCACCAAGTTGGGCCTTTACTGTAGCTGAGTCATCTGCATTACATGTAGTGATAAATGTAAGAGAGCCAGTTGCTGTCTTAAAGAAAGGCTTGTATGATTTATTACCACCATCACCAATAAACTCAAGTCGAACTGGTTCATCAAATGTAAGATCCTGTGCACCAATACCAAGTTCTATTACAGTAATGTCATCAAATGTTTCAGTTGTAATTTCAGTTTCAGATTCTGTAACAATATCTGGAATAGTTATTGTAGTTAATGTTTGTAATTCAAAGATTCCATTCCAACCAGCAGGACCAGTGATTGTTGTAGAGTTTGCAACCTTCACTTCTACATCAAATTTAGTATTACTATCATCAATACATGCTTCTGCGGTCCAACCATTAGTAATTGTGACATTTGTTCCTGTAAGAAGTGCAGTGTAATTCATTACAGTATTTTCAATTCCAGAATTATCATTTGCACAGATTGGAATACTATCTAATTTAGCTTCAGAAGATAGTATAACCAATTCTTGATTATTTTCTGTTATGGCAATTGAAGGCTGTTCATCTTCAACTAATACTTGGTTTTCTCCAATGTTTCTTAATTGAGTTACACTGTCAGAGAAAGTTAAAGATTCTATGATGGAGACATTTGCATCATGTATTGTTTTAACTATATCATTGAATTCAAGTGATTCATCTAGTGAGACAGTTGCTGCGTGAGTGATTTCAAATACATCATTTAGTATAAGAGATTCAGTAAATGCTACTGTAATATTTCTATCAATGCTGTCATCTAGTGATAGTGATTCTATTAGGGAGATGATTATGATTTCTTCAGATTCAACAGTTCCGTCATCTAATGGTAGTGACTCATCTAGTGAGACGTTAAAGGTCTTAGATACTGCATCATCTAATGGTAGTGACTCATCTAGGGATACAGAGAATGTTTTGGTTAATGTATCGACAAGTGGTAGTGACTCATCTAGTGAGACGTTAAAGGTCTTAGATACTGCATCATCTAATGGTAGTGACTCATCTAGGGATACAGAGAATGTTTTGGTTAATGTATCGACAAGTGGTAGTGACTCATCTAGGGATACAGAGAATGTTTTGGTTAATGTATCGACAAGTGGTAGTGACTCATCTAGTGAGACGTTAAAGGTCTTAGATACTGCATCATCAAACACAAGTGATTCTATTAGTATGACTGGAATATTCTTGTTAATGGCGTCTTGTAGAAGTAATGATTCTGTAAATGTAATTGAAATACTTTTGTTAATGGTATCTTGGAGAGGTAATGTTTCAATTAACGAAATTAAAGCCATTTTATGTGACTCTACTATTCCATCATCAAGTGAAAGTGATTCAGTAAAGGATAATCTTAGATTAACTGCTGCATCATCTAATAATAACAAGTCTTCATCAAATTCTATAGTTATTGTTTTTGAACGAGGCCATTGCACAACACTAAAGGAATAACCTTGTTCCTCATCATCCTGGGATTGCCAGAAATTAACTGTAGTAGAACTGGTAAGATCGGCTACAATTGTACCATGTGGGTGTGTTGTTCCAGATCCATCCGAGTTTGCTGTAAACCCAAATATGGCAGACTCATCAATACCATAAGTTAAACTGGAAATGGATTGGGTCCAGTTGTCTTCTTCACCACCACCAGTGGTCAATTGATCAACTGGTTGCGCATGCTCAACAATCATTTTCTTTCCAATTCCAGAATTTGTATTTAATAAAATCCAAACAACTTGTTTCATGTTACTGTTAAAGGTACATGCATCTGAACCAAATTCGTGTTTAAATGACAAAGTAGTAGTATCAGATAACCATACTTGTTCACCTGTTTCACATACGTTTTCTATAGTATCTGCATTTCTTTGTTGAGCCTGCAAAATGAATGCCCTTGAAAGATCTCCTACATCGGTAATTATTTTAGTAGATGGGTTAGGAGAATCAGAACCACTACGTTCAACTCTCTGAAGATTCCAAGAAGATCCTGTAAATTCTACTACAGCATATGAAACATTAACAGTATCACCATTTGTTGCGGTTCTATTAAAGACTGGGACATTGCTTGCACCTTTCCATTCTGTAGTTACAAGGGAACTTTTATAGTCATTAGTAGCAGCAGAATTACTTGATACACCAGTAATTATTACTGCAACGTCATTGTCATCTGCTGCACCACCACTAATTACAGCACCTGTACAATCATCTTCTTCAGTGCCACCATCAAAGTTACAAACTCCAGTATCTAATACTTTCATCTCGTTTAGACCACCTGCAGGACCAATGTATTCTAAAATCTGCCATGCAATTCTATTGTCATTTGTACTTCCTGATCTAGTATATGTTACAACTCCAGCTGTATCTAATCCGCCATCATTTGAAATGTAAGTAGTTACATCATCTGCATTTTGTGAAGCACCGTTAACAGTTTCACCCATACCTGTTTGTCTTGTACTTACTTGCATCATAAAACAATCACCAGTACAAACATCAAAGTCTGCACCACCAACACTAGTTATTGTTCCCCAAGGGTCAGTATCACTAATTGTAAAAGTACCATGTTGTGTCTTAAAGTCAGGATTGGCTGGAACAAATGATTCTCCTATAACTGTTCCATCATCAAATGATAATGATTCAGTAAGTGATGGTGTCAGCTAAGTTAAAGTCAACTGTATCAACAAATGACAGAGATTCTGGAAGTTTGATTGGAAGAACTAAGTTTGGAATTGGTGCATCAACAATGAGTAATGTTTCTTCAAAACTAATCTTAGTCACTCCAGCACTCTGTATAAGAATAGGATCATCTACAAGTAGTAATGTTTCAGTAAGTGAAACGCTAGCATCTAGTATTGCTTCAACTGTATCATCTAGTGATAATGATTCGTTATTGTTAAAAATTATAGATGCTTCAACTGTATCATCTAGTAAGAGATTTTCTTCTAGTGATGGATTGCTGATAGTCAAACTCTGAATAGTAAGATAAAGTTCATTTGCTGTAGTAATCTGATCAGCAGAAGTATTTGGATCACTTTCATGAGCACTTACTATTCTAATCTTATCACTTATTTCCAACTCTAACATACAGCTTGATGCAGAAGTTGCAGTATAATGTTCACCACTAGACAATCCTCGAGCAAAACTATCACCGAAACATGCTTTTGCATTATTCCAATCTCCTATTCCTCCAGTCTGAACTTCTACTCTAGTTTTTTGTCCAAATCTTTGATTGTTACTACCGACTTGATCAGAATCAATTCCGTAAGAAATGTGATAAACACCACTGATGTTAACTGTAATCTCTTCAGTTGGAGTTGATGGTGTTCCACTAAATGTAAAGTGACTACCTATCTCATCAGATGTATCCCAGTCTATGAAGACTTCGTTTTCTCCTCCTGTATCAGAATATGTTCCAACATCAAGATCAAGGCCACCAGTAGCGTTGTAAACTCTTAGAACATTTGCAGAAGAACTTGTTCCAATATACTCTACATCAAGATGATAATTAGTAGCAGTATGATCATCATTATTTTGATCAGTTGATACAAACTTTATCGCATCTTTTGTATCAAGTTCAAGAATTGTAGATGATGATAATGCGCCATGAAGGATGCCAGAAGATGCTACTCCTCTGGTATATCCAACACTTCCACCGTATATGTCATCTACAAAAGAACCTGTAGAGTTTGTTTGGATTTTACCAGTATAAGCGGATCTGTCAGTACCTGAAAGGAAATAAACAGCACTGTATGATACCTTGTAGAGTCCTGCTGTCTCAACTGTAATTTCGGCATTATCAGTAGAACCATCAAAGGTAAAGGTGCCAGTATCATGAGTTACAATATCTGCATTAACAAATGTCATATCAATACCAGTTTCATCGACATTTAGTGTACCACCTGTCTTTCTAAGAGAGATTGTAGGATTTTCTATCTTTTGCATCTGGAACCAGTTTTCATCAGTTTCAAAGACCAAATTTGTTGAACCACCATCAACAGATACTTTTGATAAGCCAACACGAACTTTACCGTTTGCTTCTAGTTCTACCAAACATTCAGAAGACCAACCTAAAGTTTGCAAGTGATCAGTTGTAGGTCTACTGTATGAAGAATCAAAACATGACATTCCGCCATTTGCATTATAACCACCTGTACCATCAGTATCATTTTGTAGATATGAAACTGCTTGATATCTAGTCTGAGTAACTACATTCTTCTCAGCAGTTAATCCGTAATTGACTCTGTATGTTCCTGCCTCTGTAACTTGAATTTCAGAACATAAATCTTCTTCATCATCACAATCTGCAGCAGCAGTACTGTGAATATAGATAGGATTTTGTCTATCTGCAGGATCTTTCCAATTTGGTATCACAGGAGTAAGTGGACTTGCAGTTAATACCAAATCATCTTCAATGTCAGGTAAACCTTTGACAGTTGGAGTACCATGTAAAAGAATTACTTTTGGACCATTTGGAACAAATGCTGAGTTGTGTGCAAATGCTGTCTTGTTACCAAATTGGAACATCAAGTGATGTGCAAATGGAGTTAACACTTGTGATTCCTCAAATCCCTCTTCAGTACTGGAGTAGTTGTAGTAAGTGATTGTGCTGCCATTAAAGACTGGATTGAGTTTATGAGTACCATTGTTTAATTCTAAGAAATTAAGATCATCAGGTGACTCTGTACCAAATGTAGTTCCATTAACTGCAGTAATTATAAGATCAGCAGTACCATTAGTTGTGAATTTTACTTTCCAGTTTCCACCTACTGCAGGATAGCTTTGTACATTGATAATCTCAAGATCAGCCTCAATGTCAAATTCTTGTTCTGATAGTTGTGGTACAATCCATTGCATTTGATCTACAATTCCGTTATCATCGGTATCTACAAATTCAATTGCAAATCTTGGATCATCTGTTACGTTTACTCTAGTATTATTGATGTTCCAGAATAGTTTGAAATCAATTCCTGCATCTACTAGTTTTTCAGGAAGGTCAGAATATGCTGTAACATTGGTATAATGTAAGGCTGATTCATGAGAAACAGTTACTTTTTTGTTGAATTTATCATTAGTAGAGTTGTCTTGCTCTAAGGTAGTTGGTGCAGATGTAGTAAATGTCAATTCAATATCATCATCAGTGTTGTTAAGAAGTAAAACCTTGAGAGGTTTATCTTGTTGTAGCATTTCACTTACTTGTTGAAGTGATGCAAGTGGGATTGTACCTGAGAGTTTTTCTAGTTTGTTTTCTAGTTTGTTTTCTAGTTTGTTTTCTAGTTTGTTTTCTAGTTTGTTTTCTAGTTTGTTTTCTAGTTTGTTTTCTAGTTTGTTTTCTAGTTTATCCAAGTTTGCATTTAGCTTATCTAATTTCTTGTGTGCTTTTGCAGTGTCAAGATTTGCATAATACAAAATCTTTTCACTTGTATTGTTAATTTTTGATTCAATTGTTTGAACAGAATCAATTAATCTAAAATATTTCTTTAGATCTTTATCTGTAATATCTTCATCATCATACAATCCAGTATAGTTTGATTTGGAATATTCGGTTGAATCAAATAATACAGTTTCAGATGTTTCATTTAATGTTTTGATTATAAGAATTTCTGCATCAACAGGAATTTCTATTGCAACTGATTCAGTATTATTATAGAATGTTACATTGTGTGTCCAAATTACAGGTTTGTTAATTTCAATTATACTATGTCCTAATTCAAAGTTAGTGATGTTATTAGATTTATCATCAATTACTAAAAGTATAGAATCTAATTGTAATGATTCAGATAATGTAATAATTTTATTTCCATTTAATTCTACTACAATTGAATCATCAAGTACTAATAATTCAGAGATTGATGATTTGTTGTTATCTTCTATAGTTTCAGCAGGAATGATTGTAGCGACAACTACATCAGAAAATGATAATAATTCAGAGATTGATGATTCATTGTTATCTTCTATAGTTTCAGCAGGAATGATTGTAGCGACAACTACATCAGAAAATACCATTACTTCAACTGATGATTCATTTGTAGACTCATTGAGTTTGTAAGTTACATAATCTGCAAATGAAAGTGATTGTGTAACTAATGGTATTTCAGATGTAGAATCAATTGATGCAACATGAATTGTATCAGATACTGTTGAGTTGTTTACTAATACTGTAATTGTATCGGTAAATGATAACAGATGAGATTCAAATGGAATGGAATAGTTCTCAGATGGTGTTACATAGCCTGTGTAAATCTCATTAATTTGTGCCTGGGATAGAGCTTCTTTATAGATTAAAACATCATCAATTGCACCTGAAAAGTGATTTGAGAGAGTTACCTTACTTCTGAGGGTATTAAGATATGCACCTATAATCAAATCAGATTCATTTTCTGCAATTTCAGCTGAAACTGGTGATACTTCGCCTTCCAATATAGTAAATGATTCAGGAATTGTTGTTTGTGATTCTAAATTACCATTCAAATATAATGAAATTTCTGTTCCATTAATTACTGCAACAAGATGTGACCAATCATTTATTTCTGTTACACCAGATAGTTTTGTCCATGTAATTCCATCAAATATTGAAAATGTAGAAACTTTTTCTGGTGAATAAATATTATTAATTCCAAGAACAAATGAACTTTCTTTTGAAACAACAGTAAATTCTGCTGAACCAGAAATATAAGATGGATTAATCCATGTTGAAATAGTTAGTTTGTTAAGTTCTTCATTTAATGATTCTATTTCAATTGGAATGTAATTTTGTGTTTCATTAAATGTAATAATAGTATCAGTTGAGTTTGTTGTATCAATATCAATGTTAGTTCCATTAATATTAGTTGAATTTGTAATTGGTACAAATACATCAATAATTACAATGTCTTCTTCAATAATTTCTATTGCAGTATTATTGTATAACGATTCAATCATTGGTAATGTTTGAAGATATATTTTTGTAACTTGCTCAGCAGTTAGATATACATTAAAGACATTAACTTCTTTAATTTCACCATAGAATTGTTTTGTTACATCATCAAGTGATCTATTATTATCAAGAGATGCACCAACTATAACATCAGATGTGGATTCGATTGTTTCTATTGTTTTAACTTCAAGTTGTCCATCTATTGTTAATTCAATTTTTTCAATTGATTTGTTTGTGTTAGAGTGAATTCCGTTTGTGTAAATTGATAGTGTTGTTCCATTAAATGTTGCAGCAATATGTGACCAATCATTTCCAATTTCTTCTAAAGTTTGTACGGTGTGCCATTTTATTCCATCAAATACTGAGAAAGTAGCAATATGTTGTGGTGTAATATTATTGTTAATTGTTAAAGCAAAGGCATTTTCCTTACTAATTACAGTAAATTCCGCAGATCCGCCTGAATAATCAGGATTAACCCAAGCGGTAACTGAGAGATTAGATAGATCGCTTGTTGAATTACCATCATTTGAAAGATAGCCATCACCATCTAAAATTAGGCTAGAATCACTCTCCTCAATGTATACATCTCCTAGGAATCTGGAACCGTTAATCTGAGTATCAAATGACCAGGATTCAGTAGCATTAGGAAGAGTGACCATTGTACTATTTGTGCCTGGGATGACTGTACCGTTGACTGGGATAATTTCAGTTGAGTTTGTGCCTGGGATGACTGTACCGTTGACTGGGATAATTTCAGTTGTGGTACTGTTTGTAGTTGAAACCTCAGTAGACTCGGTATCTTCAGCTGGTGTAGAAGAAGATGAGGTTGAGCCTACTGAGGCATCAGTGTTAGAAGTTGTATCCTCAGATGTTTCTGTATCTTCAGCTGGTGTAGAAGAAGATGAGGTATCATCTGAGGTAGTTGTATTATCATAAATTATATCATTCATGTCACCGGTATCAGCATAAGCTTCAGGCCAATAACTTGATGAAATAGAATATGGTGTTAAAATAACTGTTGATAAAATAATGAAAACACAAACAAGAGAAAGTATTGGACGAATTTTTTCGAATTTAAATTTAACATCTTCAGCAAAAATAAATAAAAAGAAAACAAGTGGAGCAAAAATAACAACAATAAAGGAATTATCAAAAAGAATTGATGAATCAAAATTTGAAATAGAATTATAAATATTTAAAATAGATTGTTCTTCAAAAATATTTATAGATTTTAAAAGATTTTGTTCAAATATAAGATCAGAAATAAGATTAAATGGATCAGCAAAAAATGTTGTTTGTGGAATATTTGAATCAATTGAAATTAAATCTTCAGATTGTTGTTGATTTAAATCATCAAGATGAATTGATTCAATTTTAAGATTCTTTTTTCTGTCATCGCGTGGTTTATCTGTCTGTAAAATTCTTTCAATTGTTATTTGTGGTTGAATTATAATAGAATCAAAATGAATTTTTTGATCAGATGTAGATGAAAGAAGAATCAAGTCTTCATCAAAATGAATTGATTTTGATGTATCATCTGCAATGAAAACAGATGTATTTTGGATTTGTTTTTTTCTTGGAGCATCAGTTGTTAATTCAATAGATTCATCAAGATTAACAGAAATTGTTTTTCTTGTTTGGATAATTGGTTGTTCAATTGATACAATATTTGATGAATCAACTGGTGTAATATCTGCAAATCCAATTGGTAAGCTGGATGTTGCTAACAATAAAATTGCAATAAAAGATAGAAGAGTTCTCAATTAAAAAAATCCTCCACACAAATGTTTGCAAAAATTTCTTGGTGTAGAATTTGATTTGTAAGAATTTGGTGTAGAGAATTCTCTAGGGGATCCAAAAACCCATCAATGCTATCCAAAGGATAGTCTAAGGTAAACACCTCATCTTCTTCTACACCAACAAAAAATGATTCACAAAAAGCGATAAAG
>Ga0233439_10004171_pt1 | contig 14249 bp, 10 predicted proteins | sample SI_123_September_6_FD_182713 | JGI IMG/M metagenome (GOLD analysis project Ga0233439, IMG submission 182713) | Seawater microbial communities from Saanich Inlet, British Columbia, Canada - SI_123_September2016_100_MG | ecosystem: Environmental > Aquatic > Marine > Inlet | place: Canada: British... | reverse complement strand
ATGGCCAGATGAACTTCCGTTGATCCGGGATAGCCCAAAATCACCTTGATCTTGCTGCCGGCAACCTTGTTCAACACACGGGCCATCAACGTATCTGTTGCATTAGGCCCCGAAGAACCAATCACCATGCCTTTGGTCCCGGTCTCGCTCAGGTTTTTGATGCCAGAAGCGCGCCAGCTAACGCAAAGGGATACTTCGCTGTTGGCACTGCCCAGCCAAACCATCTTGGTTGGGTCCACCTTGATAGATTTGTGGGCTTTGCCACGCATCAGAGCATCGAAATGGGCATTACGGCCGATGATGCCAATGGTCGCACCATCAGCAGGGGCGACATTAACGATATAAGCCAAAGCACGACGGCCCGATGCACCCGGTAGGTTTCTCGGAACAAATTCCGGATTGCCTGGAACATGGCGGCTAATATGTTTCGCAATCAGGCGACCATATTGGTTGTAACCACCCCCGACCGAAGAGCCGATGACCATGGTACCCTTTTTATTTTTATAAAAATCTTTAACCGCATCCGCATTAGCAGGCGTTCCACCCGCAAAGCTTGATGCCAATCCAAAGCCCAGAGCCAAAAGCCCAAGACGCAATTGTTTTGAAAACTGCATTTACCTCTCCCTATGTTAAGAGGGCGGGCCACCGGATGTTTAGAAACTACGGTTTTGTATAAAGCTCCCGGCCAACTCATTCTAAAATCTCTGCAATGTGCACGGCTATTATCGGCCTATTTGGATATTTTGTCACTTCAAACGTACAAAAAATAAAGGGTTCGGCCAAAAAAGACCGAACCCTTTATCTTGAAGTGGCTCCCCGGGCCGGACTCGAACCAGCGACATGGTGGTTAACAGCCACCCGCTCTACCAACTGAGCTACCGGGGAATAAACACATTGTATAACTGCGCGGCCTTATACCAAAAGCCCTGAGCTGATGCTAGTCCAAACGTCGTCATCGGCACAAACATCGTCAAAACATGTCAATATCTTACGCTTAACAAGTCTCAACTTGTTTAATTTTTCAAAAAGCCCGGGCTTTATATCCGGCTTTTTTTATATGTCAGAGCGGGGGGAATTGGAGGCCGGAGCCGGAATCGAACCGGCGTAACAGGATTTGCAATCCCGTGCATCACCACTATGCTATCCGGCCGCCTGATAGACCGTACGTTGCCAAAAAGGGCAGGCAACAATTGGGCCCAGAGATATAGGGCCCGGCCTGTTTATGGTCAAGCCCCGTAAGTCACCCGACACTGGCCAAGCACAGATAAGACGCAACATTTCATCAACCATTTCATTGTATTCACGTGTGTTGCCAAGTATATAGGCCGGGGTGGGGTTTGTGGCCCCTTAAGATTAATGCTGCTGATTGGAAGACTGGGTCTCACATGATAAATTTTGATGTTGCCCGCCAAAACATGGTTGAAAATCAGTTACGCCCCAACGGGATAACTGATGAACGTGTGCTTACCGCGATGGGTTGCGTTGCGCGTGAATGTTTTATCCAACCATCCCATCAGGGCATTGCCTATGTGGACGAAGACATTTCCCTTGGGCAGGGCAGATATTTGATGGAACCCATGGTTATGGCCCGGCTGCTCCAGGCAGCAAATATTGGCCCCGATGATGTTATTTTGGATATTGGCTGTGGATCCGGATACACAGCGGCTGTCTGTGCCAACCTTGGTGCCACGGTCGTGGCCCTGGAATGCGATCCCACCCTTGGGGCCAATGCCACCCGCATCATGGAAGAAAAAGAAATAGACAACGTTGTTGTCATCGAATCCCCACTAAATGAGGGCTTTGCGGCACAGGCACCCTATGACGTGATTATATTCAGCGGTGCGGTCCCGGAAATTCCTCCGGCAATTTTAAATCAATTGTCTGATGGCGGCCGGCTTGCAGCAATTGTGTCAAAGTCTCAGGGTTTGGGACATGGCACTTTGGCGCAAAATGAAAATGGAACCATCGGACAGCGTGTTTTGTTCGATTCAGCTCTGCCCCTTTTGCCAGATTTTGAACCCAAACCCAGTTTTGTTTTTTAGGTGAGTTGATGAATGCATGTGATCGTTTTGCGGGCAGCCTTCTGATAGCCGGACTTATTTGGGCGAGCCCCATCTCCAATGCCGGGGCTGAAACCATTATTGAATCTCTGGCCAAGGCCTATGCCACCAACCCTGAACTCCTGAGCCAACGCGCAGCGCTTCGCGCCGTTGATGAAGAAATTCCCCAGGCTTTAGCCAATTGGAAACCGACCATCGAGATTACCGGTGAAACCGGCGTTGAACAGGTTGATTCGAACACATCGACGGCAACCCGCCACCCAAAAACAGGGACGCTGTCCATCACCCAACCCCTGTTTCGTGGCTTTCGCACCCTAAGTGAGACCCGCCGTGCCAAAGCGCGGGTTGCATCGCAACAGGCCAATCTCCATGCCACAGAACAAAGCCTTTTGATCAAAGCGGTCGGGGCTTATATGAATGTTGTTCGTGATAAAGCCGTTTTGGAATTGAACCAGCGGAATGAACGCCGGGTTGCCCGCCAGTTACAGGCTGCCAAGGATCGCTTTCAGGTAGGCGAAATCACCCAAACTGACGTTGCCCAAGCCGAAGCGCGCCATGCAGGTGCGAAGGCCGACCTGATTAGGGCTCAAGGCACCTATGTCAGTGTTATTGCCAATTATAAAAGAATTATCGGTGATGCGCCGGGCACTTTGAAACAGCCGACCCTTAAACTTGAGCTGCCAAGCAATTCAGAAGAAGCCATAAGCCTTGCAGAAAATATCAATCCAAACGTCATCCAGGCCCATTACAATGTCTTGTCGGCCGAACACAATATTGGCTTGATCAGAGGCGAATTATTTCCGGAACTGGAACTGGAAGGTACGTACACCAAAGAAGAAAACACATCCTCTTCTGTCACAAAGCGCGATACAGCCGAGCTGATGGCAAAATTGACCATTCCCCTGTATCAGGCGGGGGATGTCTATTCGCGGTTACGGGCATCCAAGGAAACCGCCATCCAGCGTCGGGAAGAACTGGACAATGCCAAACGCGTTGCCATTGAAGGTGCGGCCACTTCATGGATCAAGCTGCAAACGGCACGGGCGATTGTCGACTCTTTCCGGGCCGAGGTGCGCGCCAACAAAATTGCGCTGGACGGCGTGCAACGCGAAGCACTGGTCGGTTCGCGCACCGTGCTTGATGTTCTTGATGCAGAACAAGAGCTGCTGGATTCAAGGGTCAGCCTGGTGCGATCAGAACGCGAAGAACTGGTTGCCCGGTTCGAGCTGAAACAATCCGTCGGAACGTTGACCGCAGAAAATCTTCAGCTTCCCGTTACGTTCAATGGTGAAAAAAAAGGAAAATAGGAAAATGCTGGTTTAATGCCTGAAAATCGCCTGAATGATTGGGGTTTTTCAGAATTTCCGGCATCATTTTGGAAATAAAATGACATATCAAATGGTTGATGCGCCTAAATGTTTACGATCCTTTTATTATTTTGTTACATTGCTTTAGGGGCATTAACCATAATACCTTCACAAAAGGACACTCTACGCCACGTTTCAATTGATCTTCGATTGATGTGTGGCAGCGACCGGACTGGAATATGAGCGAAAAGGAAACAGATCAAGAGCCGACGATGGAGGAAATCCTTGCCTCCATCCGCCGCATCATTTCTGAAAATGATGAAGAAGGTGGAGAAGGCGAAGCGGCTCCTGAAGGCGAGGGCGAAGCAGCTGTAAAAGCAGAGGCCGCACCCGAAGACGCTGAAGCTGCGCCTGAGGCTGAAGCTGCCCCTGAACCCGAAGCCGCCGAACCAGCAGAGGAAGCCGCCCCTGAGCCAGAGCCAGAACCCGAAGTTGCTGAAGCAGCACCGGAAGCAGCCCCAGAGGCCGCAGAAGAAGAAGTTCTTGAATTAACAGACGTTGTTGAAGAAGAACCAGAAGCAGCAGCGGAAGAAGAAACACCAGAGCCGGAACCTGAACCAGAAGCAGTCGCTCCTGAACCTGCGCCTGAACCAGCACCAGCACCGGTCCCTGATCAGCTTGAAGCCGGCATTATATCGATATCGGCGGCAACGGCTGTGGCTTCGACCTCAGCCCTTGGCCAATTGGCCCAAGCCCTTGACCAGGAACCCCAGACCACGGGCAATATGGGCATCACGGGTCGTGGAAATACCCTTGAGGACCTTGTCCGTGACATGCTAAGGCCCCTGTTGAAGGATTGGCTTGATGCTAATCTGCCGGAATTGGTGGATCATCTTGTCAAAAAAGAAATCCAGCGGATGGTCAACCGGGCTGAAGACACGTAAAATCAGCCCCTTTGCACCACCCGTCCGAGGTGGTGTTTATTAATTTTTAAAAAGACTGGAACCCCCAGCAATGCTGGAAAAAACTTATCGGCCAAACGAGGTCGAGGCACGACATTACGCACAGTGGGAAAAATCCGGCGCCTTTGCTGCCAACGGTTCCGCGTCTGGCGATCCCTATACCATCATGATGCCGCCTCCCAATGTGACGGGCAGCTTGCACATTGGCCATGCACTGACCTTTACGCTGCAGGATATTCTAACCCGCTACAATCGCATGCGTGGGCGCGACACGCTGTGGCAGCCCGGCACCGATCATGCGGGGATTGCCACCCAAATGGTGGTGGAACGCCAATTGGAAGAAAACGGTATTTCCCGCCACGATTTAGGGCGCGGTGGCTTTGTCGACAAAGTCTGGGAATGGAAGGCCCAATCGGGCAATACCATCACAGAACAATTGCGCCGTCTGGGCGCATCGCCTGACTGGGCACGGGAACGCTTTACCCTTGATGATGGCCTGTCAGAAGCCGTGCGTGAAGTCTTCGTAAAACTTCATCAAGAAGGGCTGATTTATCGCGATAAACGTTTGGTCAATTGGGATACCAAACTTGGCACCGCTGTCAGCGATCTAGAGGTTCAGCAAGTCGAGACAAATGGCCATCTATGGCACTTTAAATACCCCGTAGAAGGCATTGATAATAAACATATAACCATTGCCACAACTCGGCCTGAAACCATGCTGGGTGACAGCGGCATTGCGGTTCATCCCGATGATGATCGGTACAAGGATTTAATCGGCAAAAACGCCATTTTGCCCATTGTTGGCCGGACCATTAAAATTGTTGGCGATGACTATGCCGATCCGGAAACTGGCTCTGGTGCCGTCAAAATCACCCCGGCCCATGATTTCAACGATTTTGAGGTCGGCAAGCGTCATGATTTGGAACGGATCAACATCCTTGATGCCAATGGCTGTCTCAACGATGGCGTCCCCGAAGCTTACCGGGGCATGGACTGCTTTGAAGCCCGCAAAAAAATCGTCGCTGAAATGGAACGCCTTGGTTTGGTTGAAAAAATCGAAGACCACCAACATGCGGTGCCCCATGGGGATCGGTCTGGAACCGTGTTGGAGCCGTGGTTGACCGATCAATGGTTTGTCGATGCTGAAACCCTGGCCGGACCTGCCATCAAGGCGGTCGAAGACGAAAAAATGCGGTTTGTGCCAAAACATTGGGAAAACACGTATTTTGAATGGATGCGCAACATCCAGCCCTGGTGCATTTCCCGCCAAATTTGGTGGGGACATCAAATCCCGGCATGGTATGGCCCGGACGGCACCGTTTTTGTGGCCAAAGACGAAGCAGGTGCCCAAACCCAGGCAGATGCGCATTATGGAACCCAAACCCCCATCATTCGTGATCCTGATGTGCTTGATACATGGTTTTCATCCGCCCTTTGGCCCTTTTCTACGCTGGGCTGGCCGGAAAAAACAGATGCGCTGGAACGCTATTATCCAACAGACGTTTTGGTAACAGGGTTCGACATTATCTTTTTCTGGGTTGCCCGCATGGTGATGATGGGCCTGCACTTCATGGACGAGGTCCCGTTCAAGGATGTCTACATCCATGCCCTGGTGCGTGATGACAAGGGCCAAAAAATGTCAAAATCAAAGGGCAATGTCGTTGATCCGCTGGAACTGATCGATCAATACGGCTGTGATTCCTTGCGCTTTACCATGTGCGCCATGGCGGCACAGGGGACAGACATCAACCTGTCAGAGGCAAGGGTTGAAGGATACCGGAATTTCACCACCAAACTTTGGAATGCCGCCCGTTTTGCAGAAATGAACGAATGCCGCCCCATTGATGGCTTCGATCCGGGGTCCGTCACCCAACCGGTTAACCGCTGGATCATCACGGAATTGATGGACCGCGAAAAAGACATTTCAGGCACGATTGAAGCTTACCGGTTCAACGAAACTGCGAATGCGCTCTATCATTTCACCTGGGGCAGCTTTTGTGACTGGTATCTTGAATTGATCAAACCCGTGCTGATTGGCGATGACGAAGCCGCCAAAGCGGAAACCCGCGCCACCTGCGCCTGGGTTCTGGATCAAATTCTGAAAATGCTGCACCCCGTTATGCCCTTTGTCACAGAGGAACTCTGGGAAAAACTGGGGACCAACCGGCAATCTGCCCTGATATCGGCCGACTGGCCCGAATTTCAAGACTCATGGCGTGATCCTGTTGCGAATGATTCAATCAATTGGCTGATAAAGCTGGTTTCTGAAATTCGCACCGTTCGGTCTGAAATGAACGTGCCCGCAAAAGCCAAAATTCCCCTGCTGGTCAAAGATGCCAATGGGACCACCCTTGAACGCCTCAACACCCACGAAACCGCCATCTGCCAATTGGCGCGTATTGAAACGATTGATGCGCTTGATGGGGACGTTCCCAAAGGGGCCCTGCAATCTGTTCTGGACGAAGCAACCCTTATCCTGCCCATTGCCGGCATCATTGATCTTGATGGGGAAGGGGACCGGTTAAAGAAGGAAATCGCCAAGGCCGAACAAGAAATGGCGCTGGTTGAGAAGAAACTCGCCAATAAAGGCTTCGTTGAAAAAGCCCCGGAAGCGGTGGTTGCAGAAAACCGCGAGCGTCTGGCTGAATATACCGCCCAGAAAGAAAAGCTGACCGAAGCGCTGGTTCGCCTGAAATCACTTTAAAGTCGTTATTTGCGCATGTTTTTGCGTGACAGGTTTCCCAATCAGGCGTAGCGTTTTGACCATAGAAGCGGGGGTTAACCCGCGTCGGTCGCGGGGAGACCTAAAAGCATCCAGTTTGCTTTGTTTTCAGTTTTTTATTTCACGACCTCTCTGATGAACCGTTAAAATTGACTCAAAAATTGGGTTATGGGGCTGCGCTTGCGTGGCGGAGACAAACATTCAGATGAGGCATTCAAACATGGTGGCATTTACCCTGAACGGCAGAAAGGTATCGGTTAAAACCGAACCTGAAACGCCGCTGCTTTGGGCAATCCGTGAACACCTGCAACTAACCGGCACAAAATACGGTTGTGGTGCAGGTCTCTGCGGGGCTTGTACGGTTCACGTCAATGGCAAGGCGGTTCGCTCTTGTCAGACGGAGGTTTCTTCTATCGCTGGAAAGCGCGTCGTGACCATTGAGGGATTATCTGAAACATCGGACCATCCTTTGCAAAAGGCATGGGTCGCCGAAGAAGTTCCCCAGTGTGGCTACTGTCAATCGGGCCAGATCATGAAGGCCGCAGAGCTTTTGGCCAGCAACGCCAAGCCCAGCCGCGCCGAGATCATTGCCCATATGGATGGCAACATCTGTCGTTGTGGCACCTATACACGCATCATCAGCGCCATCGAGCGCGCATCGAAGGGGGCCTAGATTATGACCGACACATTAATCAAAAAATCCGCCCTTAAAAATGCCCTCCCTGAACTGAACCGCCGTGGTTTCATGAAAGGCGCCAGCGGGCTTAGCTTCGCACTTGCCTTTGGTGCCGGTGGCACGGCGCACTTGCTAACCCCGACAGAAGCCAAGGCTATCCCCGGGCATCTGGATATTTCCGCATGGGTTCGCATTTCGCCTGACAACACCATCACCATCAAAACGCCTGGTGCCGAAATGGGCCAAGGGTCCATGACCAGCGTGCCGTTGATGCTGGCCGAAGAAATGGATGCCAATTGGGATCATGTTTTCCTTGAATGGGCTCCGGCCAATCCAAGGGTCTATGGCTATTCCCGCATGCGACGGGGAAAAATTCAATATGGCATGACCATTGTCGGGTCACGGGCCGTGATGATGTATCACAAGCCCATGCGCATTGCCGGTGCTCAGGTTCGCAAGGTTCTGATGGACAGTGCCGCCAAAGAATGGGGCGTGCCTGTGTCACAGGTTCGCACAGAGCCCAATCTGGTGATCGGGCCTAAGAAAGAACATCGTCTGACCTATGGCCAAATCGCAGCCTTTGCCAAACCACCAAGGCAAATGCCAAAGATTTCAAAATCAGACTTGAAGAAAAAGAGCGACTTCCGCCTGATCGGTAAATCTGTGCCCCGTCGCGACACACCGGAAAAGGTCAATGGCACCGCACAATACGCCATCGATGTTCAGGTTCCGGGAATGGTTTACGCATCAACGGTGCATTCACCCATTCAAGGGGGCCGGCCAAAAAGTTGGAACGAAGCCGCACTTAAAAAATTGCCGGGCTTTATCCGCACGGTGAAACTGAAAGAAGGCGTCGCAGTCATTGCTGATAATTATGAACATGTGCTCGCTGCCCGGGTTGCCATTGAGATCAAATGGTCAAAGGAAAAGGCAAAGGGTTACGATTCAGAATCCACCCTTGAAAAGGATTACGCTAAAAAATTAATGAGCTCTAAAACCAAGAGCAAAAAAATCGTGTCCAAAGGCAAAGATAGTGCAACGTTCAAAAATGCGGCCAAAACCTACAGCGCTGATTTCCGTAGCGATTACGGCTATCACGCCCAGATGGAACCGCTTAACGCCGTTGCCCATGTTCAAGGCGACCGGGTTGAAATTTGGGAAGGCACCCAGGGACCAGGACGGTCTGTTTCGGCCATTGCGCGGGCCTTAAAATTCAAGAAACACCAAGTCACCCACCACCAGCAATATATGGGTGGCGGTTTTGGGCGACGCTCCAAGGGCGATTACACCATTGAAGCGGCACTGATTTCCAAAGCCATCAAAAAACCGGTCAAGATGATCTGGACCCGGGAAGAGGACATCAATTACGGCATGTTCCGGCCCCAGTCCTTTCAGCATCTTGAAGCGGCACTTGATGGATCAGGAAATCTGGTTGGCTGGCGGCACGGGATCATCGGTGATGGTCGCAGGCTGCTTTCCGGTGGTGCTAAAATTAGCAAGTACTACAAAGTCCCGAACCAATTGGTCACCGAAAAATCCAGTGGCAAACACGGCATCCGCACCAAACATTGGCGCGCCGTGGCCCATGTCTTCAACGTCTATGCCATCGAATCATTAATCGATCAAATTGCTGTTGGCCAAGGCGTTGACCCGCTGGAATATCGCCTCAAACATGTGCCCGTCAATAAAAAGGCCCGGAGTGTTTTGGAGAAAGTCGGCAAGATGTCTGACTGGAAAGCCAAACGCCCCAAAGGACGTGCCATCGGCCTTTCCATGACGGAACGTTCTGGATCACTGGGCGCACAGGTTGCGGAAATTTCCGTTGATCGGAAATCAGGCAAGATCAAGGTCCACAAGGTTTGGTCGGCCGTTGATGGCGGGGTTGTGGTTCAGCCAGATGCAGCCACCCGCAACATCGAAAGTGGCGTAATGTACGCCATGTCTTCTTTGTTGAAGGAACGGGCCACCATCAAAAATGGCACTGTTGAACAGTCCAATTTCAACGATTATCACGTGTTGCGCATGTCTGATGCGCCAGAAGAACTGCACGTGGAATTCCTGGATCGCGACACCAAACCCACAGGCCTTGGCGAAATCGGGGGTCCCGGAATGGGGGCTGCCATCGCCAATGCGTTCTTTGCACTGACTGGAAAGCGGCTTAATCATATGCCGTTTACAGAAGAACGGGTATTGGCTGCCTTAAAAAGTTAGAGGAAACGCCAAAATAATGGCAAAAGGGTCGCAGATTAATCTGCGGCCCTTTTTTTATTCTGACTTTTTTATATGCTATGAACCAACACCTAACGTTTTGCTTAAAGAGGATTTCCCATGCCTGATGATACCAACCCGCGCTTCGACAAAAACAAACTGCCCTCGCGCCATGTGACCGAAGGCCCAGAACACGCACCACACCGGTCGTATTATTACGCCATGGGGTTATCGGAAAAAGAAATCCACCAGCCATTCGTTGGTGTTGCCACCTGCTGGAACGAAGCAGCCCCTTGCAATATATCGCTGTCGCGCCAGGCACAGGCCGTTAAACGCGGCGTCGCCGGCGAAGGCGGCACCCCGCGTGAATTCACGACCATCACCGTCACCGACGGCATCGCCATGGGCCATGAAGGGATGAAATCATCTCTGGTGTCCCGTGACGTGATTGCAGACTCGGTCGAACTAACCATGCGTGGGCATTCTTATGACGCATTGGTTGGTCTTGCAGGGTGCGATAAATCCCTGCCCGGCATGATGATGGTGATGTTGCGCCTGAACGTGCCCGCCGTATTCATGTATGGCGGCACCATTTTGCCCGGTAAATTCAAGGGCAATGATGTCACCGTGGTCGATGTCTTTGAAGGGGTCGGCCAACACGCCGCTGGCAACATGTCTGATGAAGACCTCCATGAACTTGAATGCGTTGCCTGCCCATCTGCCGGGTCTTGTGGGGGTCAGTTCACGGCCAACACCATGGCCTGTGTTTCCGAAGCCATTGGTCTGGCCTTGCCGGGATCAGCGGGCGCACCCGCACCGTATGAAAGCAGGGATGAATATGCCGAAGCATCGGGCAAGATGGTGATGGAACTTTTGGAACGCAACCTTCGCCCGCGCGATATTGTCACCCGCGCAGCACTGGAAAATGCTGCAAAGGTCGTCGCCGCCACTGGGGGGTCCACCAATGCCGGGTTACATCTGCCCGCCATGGCCCACGAAGTGGGGATTGAATTCAACCTTGATGATGTCACCAAAATCTTCAAAGAAACCCCCTACATTGCCGATTTGAAACCGGGCGGGCGTTACGTTGCCAAAGACCTGTTCGATGTCGGCGGCGTGCCTGTGGTCATAAAAACCTTACTCGATGCTGGCATCCTTGATGGCAGTTGCATGACTGTCACGGGAAAGACCTTGGCCGAAAATCATGCGGACGTCGAATTCCCTACAGATCAAGATGTGATCTATCCAGCCACCAGCCCCATCACACCAACCGGTGGGGTGGTCGGGCTAAAGGGCTCCCTTGCGCCTGATGGTGCCATCGTAAAAGTAGCCGGCATGAAGACCCACGTCTTTGAAGGCCCTGCGCGGTGCTTTGATTGTGAAGAAGATACCTTTGCCGCCGTGGTCGAAGGCCGCATCCAGGACGGCGACGTGATCGTCATCCGATACGAAGGCCCAATAGGGGGCCCCGGCATGCGTGAAATGCTTTCCACGACTGCTGCGCTTTATGGTCGCGGGATGGGCGAAAAAGTCGCACTCATCACCGATGGTCGCTTTTCCGGAGGCACCCGGGGTTTTTGTATCGGCCATGTCGGGCCTGAAGCCGCCGTTGGCGGCCCCATTGGCCTGTTGGAAGACGGCGATATCATTTCCATCAATGCCGATATCGGAACCCTTGATGTCCAGCTGTCTGAAGCCGAACTGGCGGAACGCCGCAAAAAATGGAAGCCACGGGTGAACAATCATCAATCCGGCGCGTTATGGAAATATGCCCAACTGGTTGGCCCTGCACACGAAGGGGCCGTAACCCATCCGGGTGCAGAAAAAGAAACTCATGTTTACGCAGATATTTAAGGGGGAGCGCCAAATTGTCCGCATCACTTTTATCAACGCTTGAGAACTATGGCCGCTATAACCGAATGGCCAATGAGCTGCTCTATGAATACTGCTCTACCATTCCAGAAGATGTTCTGAACAAGGAACGTCCCAACACAAAACACAGCATCTTTGGCATTCTGAATTATGCCATGGTTGTTGATCGCGACTGGATGAACCGGTTTCGCGGTGATAACATTGAAAATGTCGCCCGCGATGAAATCCTTTATTCAGACTTTAAAACGCTAAAACATGCGCGCGCCGAAGAAGACGAAAGAATTGAAGACTTCGTCCAGAACATCACAATCGTCTTTCTGTCTGCACAGTTCCAATACAAGGATTCCGAAGGACAGTTCCGTCGTGATGCATCCGATCATCTGGTGCTTCATATGTTCAATCACCAAACCTATCATCGGGGCCGGGTGGCACAAATATTATCAGAAATGGATGAGGGCGCTCCGGTGCTCGATTACCATATTTTGTTAAACGGCCGACGGCGGGACTAGCACCACATACTGGTTTATTTGGGCGTGAGTTCACAAATATTATTTGGGCGTGAGTTCACACCACACAGGCGTATGATCCGATGCCCGTTCCAGACCACGGGGTTTTTTGTCGATATCGCATGCGGTTAACAAATCGGTTGCTTGCGGGCTTAGCAACAAGTGGTCGATGCGAATACCATAATCCTTCTGCCACGCACCCCTTTGGTAATCCCAAAACGAATAACGCCCCAATTCTGAATGCAGGGCACGGAAGGCTTCTGTGTAGCCAAGGTTCAAAATGGACCGAAATTTTTGTCGGGTCTCCATCCTGAACAAGGCATCATCGCGCCACGCTTCTGGGTCCCACACATCGGCATCTTCCGGGATGATATTATAATCACCCGCCAACACGACCACTTCTTCATCCGCCAACAAATTTTTGGCATGGGTTTGCAACCGATCCATCCAGGCCAGTTTGTAATCGTATTTTTCAGTATCCACCGGATTGCCATTGGGCAAATAAATGGACCCCACACGCAAAACGCATCCATCAACGTCCGTGACAGCCTCAACGTATCGGGCCTGTTCGTCCTGATCATCGCCGGGCAATTCCGTGATCACATCTTCCAGCTGGGTTTTAGAAAGGATGGCAACGCCGTTATAGGTTTTCTGACCCGCAACGGCGACCGAATAGCCTGCATCTTCAATTTCCATGCGCGGAAAATTGTCTTCAATGCATTTCAGTTCTTGTAACAACAAAATATCGGGCTCAGCCGTCTTCAACCAATCGAGAACATGGGGGAGGCGAACCTTGATGGAATTAACATTCCAGGTGGCGATCTTGACCAAAAAACAACTCCGAATTTGATACCAAAAAAAAGGGCCTGCACATGCAGACCCGTCACTGTAGCAAGCCAGCCCCGATCAGCCCACGGAAAAGGAATTCCCGCAGCCACACGATGAAACAGCATTGGGATTGTGTACCTTGAATGCCGCCCCAACCATTTCTTCCAGATAATCTATTTCTGAGCCGCTCAAGAACCCAAGAGAGGTTTTATCAACAACCAAGGTGATGCCGTCTTTTTCAATGATGATGTCATCTGCTTTGGCACCATCATCGAATGAAAATTCATAGGCAAAACCGGAACAACCGCCACCATCAACCGCAACCCGCAATACGCGGCCCACATGTTCTGGTTCAACAAGCAGCTCTTTGATGCGTTTTACGGCACCCGCACTGACGACTACAGACTCAGGATTGCCCGTTGGATTGCCAGATGAATGAGAGGTTGGTTCCATTTTGATCTCCGTTCTAATCCTTTATCTAATAATCATTCGCAATTTGTCAATTAACAATTTTTGGCAAGCTTGGTTTTTCCCGGTTTTCTCCCATTGCGCCGACGCACTCAGCGTGTGAAATTAAGGAAAACACGTGGCGCGTAAAAAAATGCTAAAAATTGTGCCCAGAGGATAAATGGCAACAAAACCCGACCCAAAATCGAAATCAGCATCCTTTGGCCCCCCCTTTGGGCCAAGACTTGCTGAATACGCCTGCGATCCAGCCCAAAGCAGGGGGCGGCTCCATTCAGAACCCCCCAGTTCCGGGCGTTCCGAATTTCAGCGCGATCGCGACCGCGTCATCCATTCCACCGCATTTCGCCGCCTCAAGCATAAAACCCAGGTTTTCGTGTATCACATCGGGGATCATTACCGGACCCGGTTGACCCATTCTCTGGAAGTCAGCCAAATCGCGCGCTCTATTGCCCGCGCATTGGGGCTCAACGAAGATTTGGCCGAAGCCTTGGCGCTGGCCCATGATTTAGGCCACACCCCCTTTGGCCATGCCGGGGAAGATGCCCTGAATTCGGCCATGAAGGACTATGGCGGGTTCGATCACAACGCGCACACGTTAAAGATTTTGACCCAACTTGAATGCCGCTATGCAGAATTTGAT
>Ga0233439_10004170_pt1 | contig 14259 bp, 11 predicted proteins | sample SI_123_September_6_FD_182713 | JGI IMG/M metagenome (GOLD analysis project Ga0233439, IMG submission 182713) | Seawater microbial communities from Saanich Inlet, British Columbia, Canada - SI_123_September2016_100_MG | ecosystem: Environmental > Aquatic > Marine > Inlet | place: Canada: British... | reverse complement strand
GAACGATTCCTGCCGCACCTTCCTATCACGCAGTCGAAATGGTTCGAGCTATCGATCGTGGAGAAGTTAAATTCTTCTGGTCGCAGGTTTCTAACCCGTTCCAAGACTTCGCCAACCTGAACCGATATGTTGACGCCGTAAAACGTGAAGATTGTTTCGTTGTTGCATCCGATGTGTACCCAACGAAAACAACTGAACTAGCCGATGTGATTCTTCCGACCGCTATGTGGTCTGAGAAGGAAGGTGCATTTGGCAACAGTGAACGTCGTACGCATTTCTGGAAGCAGCTCACTCACGCTCCTGGTCAGGCGAAGTCTGACTTATGGCAGCTGATCGAAGTTGCTAAGCGACTCGGTTTGGGCAATTTGTTCGATTACTCAGCGAGTGAATACCCGCTGAACGAAGGTCAGTTGCACTCTGATGCTTCCGTAGAAGCCGGCTTCTATATGGAGAAGGCCCTCTGGGAAGAGTACCGAAAGTTCGGTCTCGGTCACGCTCACGATCTAGCTCCGTTTGAGCTCTACCACCAGACTCGTGGTCTTCGATGGCCAGTGGTTGATGGTGAAGAGACCAAGTGGCGCTACAACGAAGAGTACGACCCATACGTTCCAGAAGGTGAAGGTTTCAGGTTCTACGGAAACGATGCCAAAACCGATGGTAAAGCCATCATATGGCTGAGAGCCTACGAGCCGCCACCTGAGGTTCCAGATATCGAATACCCGATGTGGTTGATGACCGGTCGTGTACTTGAACACTGGCACAGCGGAACGATGACAAAACGGGTTCCAAGTTTGTGGAAAGCGTACCCACACGCCACCGCGAACATTCACCCGAGAGATGCCATCAAGATGGATGTCGAACACGGCGAGAAGATCAGGGTCACGTCACGACGTGGCAGCTGTGAAGTCACTGTCGATATCGGAGGTCGTGTAAAGCCGCCTCAGGGCATGGTCTACGTACCGTGGTTCGATGAAGACGTAATGATCAACAACGTAACGCTTGATGCTTACTGTCCGATATCGAAACAGACTGACTACAAAAAGTGCGCAGTAAAAATCGAGAAGTTGTCATGAAGAATTTCTCAGTTACGCCAACGGCCAAAACACTCGCTATTGGGTTCTCGCTCTTAGCTTTGGTAATGGTTGCCTGTACTTCGGCGGATGAACCGGACCCGACTGCAACGTCGCCGGCTCCTGCTGCAACACAAGCGCCTGCACCAACAGCGACGCCTGAACCTCCTACGGGTGGAGATACGCCTCTTGCACCGACAGAAACTCCTGTTGTAGTTGAAGAGCCCACAAAGGCTCCCGACCCAACAGTTGCTCCTGTCGCTACAACGGCACCTACGGCTATTCCGGACGATCCTTTCGTGATCCTGAAATCGATCATCGCTGAAGAGGCATTGCCTAACAACTACACAGAAGTGGCGCCTGGCGATGGTGAGCTACTCGAACGTCTCTTCCCTGACGCACCGCCATACGCGCCGCACAAGGTAAGCGATATTCGAATAACGACCAAGAGCAATAAGTGTGTGACTTGTCATGAGGGTGGATTCTCAGCGGGCGGAAGCGTCGCAACGGGTATTCCTTTGAGTCACTACACAGATCAGTACACTCTGGATGTGTCTAACGATCTGGACCCACGGCGATACATGTGTACCTCGTGTCACGTACCGCAGGTCACCGACCCACTTCCGTGGGCTGAATAAAGTACCGAAACTAAGTTGAGCCGCACTCTTTGAGTGCGGCTCTTTCGCGCCCGGAATAAACCCAGTATCACCGCGAACTCCTCACAACCTCGAGTCGTATCCACATGTCCAGACAAATAGCATCCACCACGGTGCAGTGCGGTGAAATCGAGATAGGTTGCTCGAATAATGGTCAATACGAAGAGCAGGCGAAAACTAGGACTCCAACGGCGAATCATGATCTACGCCGCCGTAGGTTTGGGCATTCTTTTCACATCGTGGGGTGTCATAAGCCGTACGAGTATCGATCAAGTATCAGCCCTGCTGCTTGAGGAACGACTCGCTACGGCGCAATCGGTTTCAGCTGCGTTTAGTGGAGAACTTCACCACATGCGAAATGATCTGGCTGAGGATCTGGAGGATATTGCTCTACCTGGATCTGATCACGACCAGATAGTCCAAGATTCTTTCACCCATCTCGACGCTGTCGATGAATTTACTTACTTCAAAATCAAAGGGATCATCGCCATTGACGAGCAAGGAGAAGTAAACGCTATCGCCCCAAACTCGTTTTCGTTCGAACAGGTACAGAATGTTGCATCGGGCGATATTTGGCCGTTGGATCCCTTCACTACGTTTATTTCGCACAGCGACTCGGTGACGATCGTAGTGTCGATACCAATTGTCGACTCACAAGGGAATCATGTTGGAAGCGCCCATGCGTTTATCGATGCGATAGGTTCTGCGTCTCCGTTGGTTGGTTTTCTTCCCTCAGACGAGATTCAGGACTCTACGTCTGGCAGCCCTGACTATCATCTAGAGGTAATCAACGAAAACGGACTGACGATCCTCGGCATAGGGCCTGATTTACATGATGATGTCGGTGAGCCTACTACTCACTGGGATCAGGTGAGCGATGTGGTTACAAACGGTTCTCAAGCAGTTGTAAATGGGGAAGATTCCGACGGTTCAACCGCACTAGCAGTCGTTCCGATCATTGGCACCAGAATGTACTTACTGGCGATGCGCGAAAACGATTTATCGATAAGTGCGCCAGCTCGTCTTCAGGATTTATTCATTTTCATTGGTGTAATTGGGTTTGCGGGTGCAATGTTGGTAGTTGCGTTCACGACAAGACGAGTTGTTCGCCCAACTTCTGAGTTGACCATTGCAGCAGAGAGAATGGCTGGTGGAGATCTATCATCACCGGTTTCCGTATGGGCTCAAGATGAAATCGGAAATCTTGCCGAAAGCATTGAATCAATGCGCGTCCAGCTCGCCCATGCTAGTGAACAGTCCCTCAGATCCAATCACGAACTTGAAAAAAATGTTGCTGTTCGAACAGAGCAACTCCGAATAGCTCTTGGGCAGGTGATTTCAGCTCAAGAGGCAGAACGTAAGCGGGTCGCTAGGGATCTACACGATGTTATTGCTCAAGAAATCGTTATTCTCGCTCGTAAGTTAGAACTGGCGCGTCTGAAACTTGAATCGGATGAACTTGAATCAAGTGATCTCGATGAGTTAATTGGTCTCGCGAGAACGAGCCTAGATTCAACCAGAGAAATATCGAGAGCATTGAGACCTTCAATGATTGATGATCTCGGACTAATACCTGCACTAAGCTGGGCAGCGAACGAATTAGAAAAGCGTTCTGGGATCGAAGTCCAAATAGATTTACCGGCCACTAAGCCAGACATCTCTGATGAACAAACATTGCTTTTGTTCAGGGCTGCTCAAGAGGCGTTTGCCAATATTGATCGACATTCAAAAGCCACTCAGGCATCTATCTCACTTACCCAAATCGGCAAAATCGTACAGATGCAAATCCGTGACAATGGCGAAGGGTTCGAAATGCCAAGTTCCATGCGTGAACTGGCGATGAATGGTCATCTTGGATTAATAGGAATGCTTGAGCGAGTTGAATTGGTAGGCGGTGAATTGAAAATCGAATCTTCAAAAAAGCAATCGCCTAACAGGTTCACTACCACCGTCACTGCGAGTATTCCCGTTACATCGTCCCTTAGCTAAACGCATATCGGCTATTCGACTTCGACCAAACCAATTTTAATTGCCTGGACTACAGCTTCAGTGCGGGAACTCACATTTAATTTCGCAAAGATATTCCGCAGGTGAGTCTGAACGGTTCGCGAGCTTAGATCGAGTTCAGCTGCAATCATCGAATTTGTGAGTCCAAGGGCTGCAAATTTCATCACTTCAAGTTCACGAGCGCTGATTCCATTCTTCGGCGCCGAAACTTCCAAGTTTTCCACAGTAGGCTTTGAGGCTCTATCCATGAGCTTTTGCATTACTTGTGGATGAAGGACAGGCTCACCAGCATGTATGGCCCTGACGGCATGAAGAACTTCTTCCGCAGGAACGTCTTTGAGCAAATATCCTCCAGCGCCTGCATCGATCATGGCGTAGACATACTCGTCATCGTCATATCCGGTTAGGACGAGGATGCTAGTTTGCGGCCATTTACGCTTAATCTCACGAGTAGCTTCGATCCCGTTGGTGTTCGGCATCGCAATATCGAGAACAGCAACATCGGGACGAAGCTGTCCTACTAATGAAATCGCTTCATCTCCATCGGCGGCTTCACCGACGACTGAAAAATCTGCTTCACGTTCAAGCAGTATTCGTGTGCCTTCACGCACAACCGCATGGTCGTCGGCAAGAACAATTCTTATCGATTCACGTTCGACGTTATCCATAAGTCATTACCTCGATCTCATTATCTGACATTCGTTTCAATTGAACGTGAGACGCGCATGTTCATTGGCTACGCATATATGCGTAAGCAAACTCCACGAAGGCAATTTCTAGAGTCAAGCTGTTCAGCGGATGTTTTCAGTTTGGTGGTGATCTAGCCTGCAGTTGGGGAACTAATTTTCGTCCCACTCTTTACGATTTTCTGTTTGGTTAGTGAGTTTGACACCCCTTACTCGAAGGAATGAAACGAGGACATTTAGCGATGCGTAAATCAATTTTGTACTTTGCACTTGTTGGGGCACTAGTCATGCTCGCCTCTGCTGCCTGTGCCGGCGCAGATGGCGAGTTGGGATCAACCGGAGCGACCGGACCCGCAGGTCCTCAAGGAATTGCTGGTGTCGATGGTTCTGATGGTGACACCGGAGCGGCAGGACCAGCCGGAGCTAACGGTTCGGCCGGAGAAAAAGGTGCCACAGGAGCGGCCGGTGCTAAAGGTATTGCAGGTGCAGCCGGAGCCGCTGGGCCAGCAGGTACAGATGGTCTCGATTGGCCAGGGCTAATTCCAGTGGCATATCTGGAAGCAGACGGCATTGCTGGTGGTACTGCGTACTCAAAGTGGTACTCCACTGAAGGTGGTGGTACAGGCTCTCCCGACACCGCAGTTGCTGCCGATTTCTACCGCTGCAAATCTTGCCACGGTTGGGACGGCTTAGGTAATTCTGGTTCATACGCCGACCGCACGGGTCAAAGTTCAGGAAAAACAACTCGACCTGACGTATCAGCGGTAAACCTCCGTTCATCGGTCCTTCGTGAAACACCCCAAGAGCTATACGATCTGATCGCCCGTCCAACTGGACGAGTGATTGACGCAGCAGACAACACTCATCCTGCATTTGCAGACGTGTTGACTAGCTCCCAGATATGGAATCTGGTGAAGTTCATGCGTGAAGAATGGGTTGAACCGACTGATCTTTATACCTTGAAGGTCGAAGGTCCAGTAATGCACTGGGACTACTCAACCGATCCACCAACGCTAATCAAACCGACTAGGTCCTACTCGGACATTGGTATTGGTGGAAACAAGTCCAGAGGTGAGGTGATCTTTGCTCAGGACTGTGCTTCCTGCCACAACGAAACAGGAACCGGTCTCGGAATGTCAGTAGGAGCACTCGTTCGAAGCAAGCCGCACGAAATATGGCTAAAAGCCAAATTTGGTGAACCGGGACACATGCCTGCCGGTTTGGTAACCGATCTTCAGGATCTGAAAGACCTCTTCCAGGCGCTGATCAACGAAGATAAGTTTCCCGACTAAAACAGGGGGTATTGACTAGGTCCAAGCCTAATAAGGAGGTCAGGGAGTTTCCTGACCTCCTTTATTTGGGATCGGGAATGAAAAATTTTGAATATTCAGGGCTGGGACGTGGTAACTTTTCACCAATTGTTGGGAACACACATGAAATCTTCATTCAACTCGATTGAGGTGTCTGTCGACCATTAGATATCGTTCAATGCAACGTAGTGCGGGCTGGCTTTTTATTCTCGGGGGAATGCAGATTGGAAACTCACTCAGACATCGATCAGGTGAGCGACGAAAAACCCAAAAATTGGGATATCAGTCGCCGCAAGATGATCAAGATGCTCGGGGGAGCTACAGCGGCTGGACTGGCGGTTGGCTACCTACCGAAAGCACTTCGAGCTGAACCTGTCGCCGAAAGTGCGGCCGATTTTCAGGTTGCTTCAGATGCTGAATCATCTCAGCGCCTACGCCAGTGGATGATGATCATTGATCTTCGTCGCTGCGATGGTTGTCAGTCGCAAGGCACAGCTCCGCAATGTACCGAGGCCTGCAACATGGGCCACTTCGTTCCAAAGCCTATGCAGTGGATCGAAGTCTACGAGCACGAGCTAAGCCGAGACGTTGGAGAAATTGCCCCTCTCGACTCTTCCACAGCTCCACCGGTTGAAGGCACGAAATTCATGCCAACACCTTGCATGCAGTGCCAGAACGCACCGTGTGTAAACGTTTGCCCTGTTGGAGCGACCTGGACCACTCCTGAGGGAATCACCCTCATCGACCAGAACCGCTGCATTGGTTGCCGCATGTGTATGGCCGCTTGCCCGTACGAACGTCGATCGTTCACATGGGGCGACCCACCCACATCTCCAGCATCTGATTTTGTTGAGCAAAGTGTCGAACACCAACTCCCAATCAAAAAGGGTGTTGTGTACAAATGTGACTTCTGCCCAGAAATGGCGCGAGCAGGACGACTACCCTTCTGTGCGTCATCTTGCCCGCAAAACGCCATCTACTACGGTGACCTTGAAGAAGATCTCGCAAGCAATGGCGATGAAGTCGTTCGAGTTAGCGAATTCTTATCTGAGCACTCTGCCTTCAGGCACAAAGAAGAGCTTCGAACTAGGCCACGCGTCTATTACATCGATGGTCATGGCGAATTAGCAGGTAGAAGTCCTAAAACTCCAGGGACAATACCTGTGCGCTGGAATATCGATCTCGATATCAAGAAAGATTCGGCGAATTGGGAGCGTTCCTCCTAATGACCTACTCCACTGAATCTCTAGAACGAGCAACAGTCGAGGCGATGCAGCGCTTTAGTAAGCGATACATCATTTCGTTCATAGTTCTATCGGCATTCGTTGTCGCAGGACTCGTCGCCTACGTCAATCAACTCCAGAACGGATTGGTTGAAACAGGAATGCGCGACCGCATCACCTGGGGTCTGTACATTGTGATGTTCGTGTTCTTCATCGGAGCCAGCATGGGTGGCACGTTCGTTTCGGCAGCTTTAAGGCTTGCCGATATGGGTTGGCGCGCTCCTATTAGCCGAGGTGCTGAATACATCACCGTTTCAGCGCTGTTTACGGCTTCTCTGTTTATCTTCGCCGATATGGGTCATCCCGAGCGTGCGCTCAACATCATGCTGTTCGGTAGGTGGGAATCACCTCTCGTTTGGGACGTATACGGACTGAACACCTACATCGCAGGTTCGATGGTTTATCTGTACTTAGCAGTTCTGCCAGATCTCGCTTTGGTTCGTGACCGAATTGGGCATCAGCTCGACCCGGTTCGCCGACTATTCGTAATCATGTTCTCGGCCAGTTGGACTGGTCACCCTAAACAGGTGAAAGCCCTCGATACATCTCTGAAGGTGATGACAGTTGTGATCGTGCCAGTCGCGGTCATGATGCACACGGTTACCTCTTGGATTTTCGGTATGACACTTCGAGAGCCGTGGGACAGCCCAATGTTCGGCATCTACTTCGTTGTTGGAGCCGTGTACTCAGGTGTTGGTCTCATCGTCGTCTTCATGTACGTCATGCGTCGCATGAACCACATGGAAGCGTTCCTAACCGAACGCCACTTCCTGAACATGGGCAAGCTGCTTGCCGGTGCCGGTGGAGTGATGATCTTCTTCCAGATCAGTGACCTCGTTACGGCAGGATTCAAGCTCAAGGGCGATTCAGCCTTGAACTTGTATCAACTTGCCGATGGCGATATGGCGCCAATTTTCTGGACCTATATCTGGGTCGGACTAATGATTCCGCTTGCCCTGATGCTGCTGCCTTGGACTCGCACCATTTGGGGAGTACTTATCGCATCGATTCTGGCAAACGTAGGAATGATGCTCGAACGATACTTCATCGTTGTGGGTGGTCTCCGCTTGCCGTTGAATCCGTATCACTCACCTAACTACATGCCAACTATTACCGAGCTGACTATCGTGTTGGGACTTTGCTCAATGTTCGTCTTGGTTTTGATGATCATGATGAAACTGGCTCCGGCCATTTCCGTACAGGAGATGATCGAAACCGGTGAAATTGAAGCGGTTCAGCAAGACCTTATTGATAGCAATGAAGCAGAAGGGGCGATCGCATGATCCAGTTCCCTACTGCCCTCCTCAGTCGATCTAAGCAGTTGCTAGGCGCACTGGCGATTGCCATGGTGCTTGCAGGTGTGATGGGCTGGTCGTCGATCGCATCGGCACAGCAGCCGGTACCAAGCGTCAATCTCGGTTTCGAGCCTAGTGCTCTACCAGGCGAAACGATTGCTGTATCGGCTTACCTGACCGACCCGCTTGGCAACCCTATTTACGATGCTGAGATCGAGTTTCACTACGATGTCGAATTCATGAACGTTACCGACGCTGTAGAGATCGGCACAGCAATCACTGACGACACAGGCTTGGCGTTGCTCACGTGGCAACCTCGATCCGATGGAGAAAACCATATTGTTGCCGCATTCGTCGGAAACGACGTTTTCGCAGCTGCAAGTGACACGCAAATTCTCCAGGTTCTACCCGGCGAGCAGCTCTATCGTGAGCTACCTCCGTACAGAATCCCGGGTGCCAATATCTGGCTCACCAGTGGACTAATCACGACTGTATGGATGATCTTCATATTTAGTCTTGCACTAGTTGGTTGGGCGAATCTCAAAACCAGAAATGAACCGCATCCGATCGGTCCGAGCAGTTCTGAAGTCGAGGGAGACAGCACAGATGCTTAACCTCCTAAACCTTCCAAAGAACGCAGGAATAATCGGCCCGTTCATCGGGGTAGTCATTCTGCTAACCACAGTTCTAGTGTTGGTTCTTCAGATGACGATTCGCCCTTGGGCTGATGACAACTATGGTTCACAAACTCACCTGAGCATGGTGGAAGAGCTGAACGGCTACTCACGCACAGAACTCACGTACATCGGTGATGTTTCTGAGGCACCGCTTGGTTGGGAGCCGTCAGATCTCGCACGTGCTTCTAGCGAAGGTTATGCCGAGTTCGTTGGGTACGGCTGCGCAAGCTGTCACGGTCTAGATGGGCAGGGTTCAAACTCCGTTCCATCGGTTACCGGCACAACATCGCGCCGACTCGCTAACATGCTCGAAAAAGGCCCAAAGACGATGCCTGCCTACGCTGACACGCATTTAGTTGGAGCCGATATGGAAGCGATCGCAGCGTATTTGGGTAGTTTTGCGGAAGCGACACCGACACCGGAACCAATTGTTCGCCTAACAGCGACTCCGTTCCCGATGCCGACTGCTACAGCAGCGCCGATTGCAGAGCCAACGGCAACGCCAGTACCAGTTGCCACTTTGGCTCCGGGTGCACCGACGCCTACGCCTTCGCCTACACCTGAACCAACAGCAACCCCGGCACCGGTCGATACTGCGCATCTCGAAAATGCACAGCGACTGTTCTTTGATGTGGGTTGTGATATCTGCCACGGCGAACTCGCCGAAGGTACTTCGGATGGTCCGACTATCGAAGATATGACCGGCGAAGAAATAAGAGATTTTGTTCGTGATCCTCAACGCCCAGCTGGATCGAAATTCAGCGAAGCAATGGATCCATACGACACCGGATCGCTAAGTGAGGAAGAGTTGGATGAAATCATCTTCTTCTTGCTCAACCGCCAGAACTAATAACGACAATAACAACGGATTACTGGAGAGAACATTGCAAGCGCATTTTGCAAAACCGCTACGCCCGATCTTGATGATCGTGCTCGGCATCCTGTTCGTCATCCCGCTCGCCTGTCAGGGCGCTGAGGGTGAAGACGGTCATGCAGGTCCGGTCGGACCCCCCGGACGGCCGGGTGTGACAGGTCTTGAAGGTAATACCGGAGGCCCCGGCGCTACCGGTGGCGCAGGCCCTGCTGGCCCAGTCGGCGAAGACGGACCTCAGGGCCCAGCAGGGCCACAGGGAGCCGCTGTAGCTTTGGCTGACGTCCAGTCGATGGTCGATCTTGCGGTGGTAAATCTCGCTAACATCGATTCAGATGCCGACAAGATCGCTCTTGGTGGGCGCCTGTACGACAACTGGATGTTGGAAAGTGGAATCGAAGCCCTTCCGGGCGACCACCCACTTTGGTCTGACCAGACTACGAATGCGCTGACGGAAGCTGCGACTTTCCGATGTAAGGAATGTCACGGCTGGGATTACAAGGGCGAGACCGGTGCGTATGCTTCCGGTTCGCACTTCACAGGGTTCACTGGTGTAATGCGCGCCGGCAAGACGATGTCGAAAGACGATCTTGTTCAAGTACTCCGTGGTGGGTTCAACGCCAATCACGACTTCCGATTCGACATCTCTCGAAAGAATCTCGATGCCCTTGCTACGTTCCTTGATCTCGGACTAGAAAACTACTCTGAGTTCATCGACTACGACACGAAGCTGCCTCGACAAATCCCCGTAATGGCAAACGGCGAGACTCGATACACTCGAACCTGTGCCGGTTGTCACGGAGCTGATGGCAAGAACCTCAACTTCAAGACGGTTGCAACACCACAGTACCTTGGCGATATCGCAGTCGGTAACCCGTGGGAATTCTTGCACAAAGCTCTCTACGGTCAACCTGGTGTGAGCGGAATGCCTCCGGTTTCGACTCGTGGATGGTCGGATCAAGATCTAACCGATCTGCTGGCATACGTTCAGTCACTGGCTGACTAGAGCATTCGATAAAACTAGCAATAAAAAAGCCCGCCTTTATGGCGGGCTTTTTTATGTTTCGAATAAACGAACTACGGCATCGACATGCCGAGGTCTAGTTCGGAGCTCATCGAGTTGAACCACTCAACAACTTCCTTGTGATACGGAATTCCATCCCGCTTGCGAATCTCGGTTTCCTCATGCTCGGGAAGACCAGCGTAGTAAACGCGATCGTGACCCGGAGCCGGAGTCGTATTGGCAAGTTTCGTTAGCAGCTTGTCCATATCGGCCTTGAATTCATCGGCATCAATGAACGCTTCGACATTGAATGCCATGACGAAGAACGAGTAGTCCTTCTCAGCGATGAATCCAGGACCGTTTCCAGAAAGAATTCCCGACATGATGTCGGCGATAGCAGCGAATCCGTAACCCTTATGTCCGCCGTTCTCTCGAGTTCCACCAAAAGGCAGCATTCGGAACGATCCGAACTCAGGAACATCAACAGCTTCCATAATCGGAGAGCCATCTAGGTTTGCGATCCACCCCGGTTCGATCTTCGATCCAATACGACGCGTAAGTGACAGTTTGTTGGCTGCAACCTGTGTAGTCGCTACGTCAAATACGAACGGAGGCATTTTGTCGGCAGGAGCGCCCCATGCGATTGGCTGCGTGCCGAACGCCGGTTCAGCACCGTTTGTTGGCACCTGTGCACCACCGCCAGCAGAGACCATCGCCATGCCGATCATGTCTTGTTCGACAGCCTGCATCACGTAGTAGGCAAGCATGCCGAAGTGGCGAGTGTTCTTCACTGCCACCGCACCCATGCCATGTTCTTTCGCCTTCTCGATAGCGAGATTCATTGCCCGCGGTCCTAGATGAAGACCTAGCCCCCCGTCGCCATCCCAAGTGGCGGTTACCGATGATTCACGAACTGTCTTGACGTCGGGATGTGCGTTGTATGAACCATCGCCATAGCTGGCGATATATGCCCGAAGCATGTTTGAAATACCGTGACTCTCGCAGCCACGTAGATCGCTGGTTAGCAGTACATCGGCGCAAGAAGCGGCTTCATCTGCAGGCAATCCCATCTTTTCAAATACAGCCTGGGTTCCTGCACGAGCCTTCTGTTCGGTTACTAATACTTGGTCTTTTTCTGGCACGAGGAAGTGCTTAAGCATCGTTCAACTATTCCTTGAAGCTTCACGGCTACGGGTCAATTCACATCTGAATCTGCGGCGGAAGTCTACTCCCGAAAAACTTACTCTGGTGTGAGGTTTCTCGGGGATCAGTTGCCATGTTCGTGGGGCTTGAGCAGTTGATAGCACGTTTTGATCACTGGAACCGATATCCCCCGCTGTTCAGCTTTGTGAACAACAGCACCGATTAAATCTTCCAGTTCTAGCCGCCTACCCGCTTCCAGATCACGGGTCATCGATTGCTTTGATTTTGGAGCGAAGCTGGCAAATTCAACCAATTTCTTCGCATCGATATCAAAGCCTTCTGCCTGGCCTACAGCAGCCACTTCCCGACATGCGTTTCGGTGCAATTCTGCCAATTCAGGGTTCGCCATTGCATCTCCGGGACTTAGTCGAGCAACAATGAACGGACTAAACGATGCATATGCGCAGAGTTTTCGCCAGAGAGGCTCCCAAATGTTGTCGACTGCTTCTACCTTCAAACCAGCCTCGTTGAACGCGTCTGCGAGCCTCTGAACACGGTTCGAAATCGGGCCATCCAGCTCGCCGATGGCGTTAGGACTGTAAGTGGCGAATCCGAGAACATGTTTACTGCCAACAATGTCACCAATCCGACCCGGCGCAGCGACTCCGTTTTGGAGGGGAATGATGGTCGTGTCATCGCCAACGATTGGCTTGATCAGATTTGCCGCATCATCGAGGTGGTAATTTTTGACAGCGAATACGATGCTATCGACAGGTGCCATACATTGAGGCGCGTCGGTCGCTTGCACGCTTTCGATTACGAACTCTGGGCCAAACGATCCGGCAGGAACGATTAGTCCTTTGCTCTGAAGTTCAGCGAGTCGAGCACCCCGGGCGATGAATGTGACATCGTGCCCAGCAGTGATCAACCGAGCACCGTAACGACTGCCGATATCGCCAGCACCCATAATCGCAAACCGCATTGTCATCTCCTGCTCATCCGTTGTTCACAAGCCAAAATCTTGCCGTTCACATAAAAATTTGTGACGCCGAGCAGAAGATACAGCCGCGAACGGCAATTGGATACGACATTTCGATCAACGTCTTGCTCATCTATTCGTTCACCGGTGTACAGTGCGCAATCGAACTCGATCTCAAAGCGGCTAGCTAAGGACTTTCGAACAGATGGCAAAAATGACAGGTGCGCAGTTCGTGGCAGAAACGATCAAATCGTACGGGGTTGATCACATATTTTTCGTCCCGGCCGTCCTGTATGGAGTCCTCGCCGAGTTTGAAAAACTTGGTGGTACTCCCGTGATGGCTCACTCAGAGAAATCAGCCGCCTACATGGCCGATGCCTATGCTCGAGTTCGTAACGCACCTGCCGTTGCGTTTGGGCAGTCGGTTGGAGCGGTGAATCTGGCAGCAGGACTTCAAGATGCGTTCTTAGCTCTTTCACCCGTCGTAACCCTGACAGGTCGTCGACAACCCGGATGGCGACAACGTCATTCCTATCAAGAGGTTGATCACCGGGCTGCGTACGATGCAGTGACGAAGTTCAATGCGGAAGTGGAAACTCAGGGCGAGTTACCTATGTTGCTTCGTCAGGCGTTCCGTGAGGCAGTCTCAGGAGCGCCCGCCCCTACTCATCTCGACCTCCCCGGCATCAGTGGTGCCGATCTGATGGGACCGTTCGATGATTTCGAAGTGATTTCTGAATCACGATTCAACTCGATTCCGCCGTTTAGGGCTCATCCAGCCCCAGACGATATCCAAGCTGTTGCGAAATTGTTCGCCGAAGCAAAACGGCCAGCGATAGTTGCCGGCGGAGGCGTAACGCTTTCCGGTGCGGCCATTGAATTAAGGCAGTTGATAGAAAAGCTCAACGTACCGATGGCATACGCGCTGAACGCCAAGGGACAAGTTCCAGATAATCATCCGCTGAACATCGGAATGGTCGGTTCGTATTCTCGTTCTTCAGCCAACAAGTTCATCCGTGAATCCGATTTTGTGCTTTACGTTGGCAGTCGCACTGACAGTCAGGTAACCCACGACTGGAAGATTCCAGGCCCGGGTGTGAAAGTCGCACAGATCGATACCGAAGCCGCTGAGCTAGGTCGCAATTACCCTAACGCTGCGAGCGTGCTTGGCGATGCCAGAGAATCGCTAAAAATGTTGATCGACGCTGTGGATCCAGTCGCTGAACGAAACGACTGGCTTGGTCGTGTTGGTGAGATCGAGTCCGATTGGGCTGCTGAG
>Ga0233439_10004167_pt1 | contig 14266 bp, 20 predicted proteins | sample SI_123_September_6_FD_182713 | JGI IMG/M metagenome (GOLD analysis project Ga0233439, IMG submission 182713) | Seawater microbial communities from Saanich Inlet, British Columbia, Canada - SI_123_September2016_100_MG | ecosystem: Environmental > Aquatic > Marine > Inlet | place: Canada: British... | reverse complement strand
TCGGTCAGCAATGGAGATTTATTTAGATTTAAGAACATCACCTCAAGTGGGACGATCATTCTAAAAACGCCTGCAACATTTGGATATACTATAGAAGGCGTGAATAGTTATAATGTTACAGGACCTTATGCGTGTATAACTTTAATGGTAGATACTCACAGTAGTACATTGCAAGTAATCAGTAAGTACGGCTGAGGAGAAGTATGATGCAAGAAAAACTATTGGACCAAAAATCTTCTATTGATTTGATTGAATATAGGCTTAATCGTTTTGAAGCAAGCTTGGCTGAAAATTTCAGTACGCTTTCAGACAAGCTAGACAAGGTGATAACGAAACTAAACGAGAGTGAGATCAAGCAAGAAAACTTAAAGATTAGGGTTGAAAAGCTTGAAAAAGAGTACTCAAGGATAGAGCTTGAAAAAGGAAAGATTTCTGAAGACTTAGTTAAGATTAAAGTCTCGGTAGCTGAAAAACTATCATGGAGTGCAGGTGGAGGAATCGTTGGTACCGTACTCATCAAGTTGTTAGAAGGTTTAAAATGAGCATACAAACAGAAGTAAACAGTTTAAAAGTACGAGTAAAGAACCTAGAAGAGGCTGTCTCGAAGTTAGTAACGCTATACTCGCAGTTTGCTTCTAATAAAGAAGTTCAGCAGTTAATAGCAGTTATTAGTGATGAGTTGAGTCAAAACAAAGAAGAAACTTCTAGTTTAAGAAATAGGGTTGAAATACTAGAAGATGTTCCAGATATAGATTTTTAGTCTTTAAAAACTAAAATACTATCTAGGTCTTCATCAAACTTTTTATAAAAAGCTTGTAGTCTTTCTTCTAGAAGCTTGATCTTTTTCTCTGCAGCGTTAAGCTTCTCTTCTGTTTCAGGAAGAGTTTTCTTTTTCTTTTTGCAGTTACACATCTCAAGACTCTTCTATTTTTGTTTTCTTACGGCCAGGACGCTTTTTAGGAACACTGAGAGCTGTAAGTTCTTTCCTTAGCTCATTGTTTTGGAGCTTCAGTTCATTCACTTGTTGTTTCAGCTGTTCTAGCTCCAGGCTAGGGCTAGAGGAAGCAGCTAGTTGCTTTTTTAAAGCAGTGATAGTGTTCTCTAGGTTGATGAGCTTTCTAGCGTTAACAGCTCTTTCTTTAAATAAACTCATAATTAAAATCCTGTGGGCTTGTATGGGGTGAAAGTAATGTTTGGCTCCCAGTCTTCAGAGTCTGCCGAGAAGTCCTCTGTACTATCTAGTATAACAGAAATCCCTTGCTTTTCTACCTTAACGGCTAAAACGTTATCCATAAAAAGAACTTCTGAGATTCTTTCTGCTAACCATTTCTTTCCCTGTATTTCCCAATCAGGCAATCTGTTAGCAGTATTGAAGTCTATGACAAGTGAAACTCTGTGCTCTTTAATGGAGTAATCCTTGCACATGCTGATGCAGACATCTTTAAAATGTCGACAACGTCGTAGCCATGTGAATACTGCTGTAGGCAGAGTTTCCTTGCTAACAAGTTGAGTTAAGGATTGACCCCCGGGAATAACATGCTTCAATTGTTTATTTAGTTGAGGTCCTGCTAGTTTCTTTACCAAACTATATTGGTTTGAAACAGAAGAGTTTGTTACTTGTTTGATTGCTTCAGACTTTGTAATAGGCATTTAATAGCCTCCTTGTAATTAGCGTGGCTGATATGAAGTGTTCTTAATACTTCGTTGGTAGTTTTATTTTCTAAAATTAATAGAAGAATGTTCATGTGTAGTGGGTTTGCATGTAGGTACTCAGTGTCTAGAATAGAATCATAATATGATTTGTTTTCAGCCAATGGTATTAAAAAGTTATTGTTTCTTTTTACTCTAAATAAAACTGCTCTTATTTTTTTAAATAAAAACATTTTAATATCTTTAGCAATAAAAAATAAAAAGTTTTTAGGACGTTTATATCTTCTATAAACATATTTTGGTTTTTTAATATGTTGAAGCAAGCAAAAGACAAGCTCTTCTTCAAATGTTATTTCATGAAAAGATAAATAATTATTATAAGATTCTATCTTCCATGAAATGTCAGCGACAGGTTTATCGTCAGCTTTTAACAAGTTGTAGAGAGAAGCAATATTTATGTTAGTAGCATATTGCTTCTGAGTCCATGCAAAAACCCAAGGAGCAAAAGCCACCTTCATTATTGCAATTAACTTGTCTTCTAAAGCAGGTTCTGGATGATTATGAACATCTCTGTATATAGACAAGAAGTTATCAAAGCTAATGTTGATTTTTAAGGGTGTCTGATTGATGTCTGCGATCATTTATGGACTTTGTCCAAGTATGCATTAAAGAGTATCAACCAGTCGTCTAGAAGCATTGTGCAAAGAATGTCTGCTCGGTCGTCTTTTGTTACAGCTACAGGTAGCTTCTTATTTATTTTAGCATCTGCAATAGCCTGTTCCATTGCAGCTTTTATCCTGCAGCGTTTTTGACGCTTTGCTTCTACATGGACGTAAGGTATGTCTACATCTGAAATTTCAGAACCACCACAACGGCTTTGGCCAATACCTCGCTTAGCCTCTAGGGGTGTGTGTTCAGTAAAATATTTCGCCAAATCTCTTTCAAAGGTTGCGCCTTTGACTCTAGCCGATCTTCCTCTAGAAGCCATGTTAATCTCCTTCTTCAGTGAATTCAAAGTCAACTTTATTTGATTCGGCAATTTTGTCAATCAATTTAAACTTAAGCGCTTTGTTAGTATCAAAGTAAAATCCTGTTGACTGAGAATCAAAGTTTTTCTTCCATGTTCTTTCGGAGATATCCATGGCTTCTTTCAGTATAGCATCTGCAGTAGATTGGCAAAACTTATAAAACCCATTCAAAGACTCCATGTCTTTTGTTGAGTTGATAGAAGAAGACTGACTAAAGACCGGTTCATGATAATAGAAAATTGTATTTTCTGTAGCTAATTTGTAATCTGCTGCTGCAAGAATCAACAATCCCCCAGAGGCACATAGGCCTGTCGCTACACATATCACAGGAGGCGGAGTATTTCTAATAGCATCGTATATGCTCAATGCATCAGTAAAGCTACCGCCCTCAGTATTCATATGAATAGTTATAGGTTCTTCAGGATCGGTTAAAGCTAAATGGTTTATTTGCGAGATAAGAAGTAATGCAGAAGTACTGTCTATGTCAGTAAAAAAAGACAACGTCCTTGTACTAGGTCCAAAAAACTTAGGTTCTGATTGAGACCAGACGTGAGTATCGTCAATAGTCTCTAAAAGCGTGCCTATTATTTCTGTTTTAATATCAGTCATGAGTTTTCCAACAATCTATTTTTTAAAAAATCAGAAGTGATTTTCTTTTTGTCTTTATAAGAGATTTCTATATAACAGTAGCCTGCTTCTAATAAAGCAACTTTTTTTCTATTATCTCTAAAACGAATATTGTTAAAGGCTTTTCGTTGGTTAAAGACAGAATCTGTCGAGCCAAAAGATTGCATCGTATAGTGTTGCTTTCCATGAAGCTCTAATATGATATTCAGCTCGTCAATGAACCAGTCAACTGCATCAAAATTATTAGGGTAACCATCAGCAAGCGCTGACACGGGCACTTCTTGAAAACAATTGAGTTGTTTAAAAAATGCATCTGTAGCGAATATACTGCGTACACTATTATGAAATTTAGAAGCTGATTCAATGATACAGAATTGGCTTTTCCATCCAGAGCGTTTATCTTGCAATTACTATCTCCTTGCCTGCCACTTCTCCTGTAAGTCCTTTGGAAGTCGCAAAATAGACAAGATCATTCCAAAGACTATCGTCTTCAATCTGAACGAACCTTCCTGTTGCTGTTATCTGTTCTAGATATATTCTAGGCTCAGGATCTTCAGGGGAAGGTGATTTTAAGAGCACTACATATTCTGAAAGACTCCTAGTAATAGTTGCTAGATGAGTCCAAGGGCCACCTTTAAATATATGAGGAGGGAGATTAATTCTAACTGAAGATGCAACTTTAAAATCACCATGGTTCATTGGCACATTCCTTTCGCTTACTACATTTCATAAAAGAGCATAATGGTGGAGGAGAAGAGTTGGAGGCCAACTCAGGGAGTCTCTTTAAGAGGGGTTCGTAACCTTTATGATTTATTTCATCATAGCGTAAGGACTTCATGTAAAGTCTAGGCCCCTTGTATTTCGATTGATAAACATTGAACTTTTTTGAAGAAACCAAATGAATATTTACTTCAGAGTATTTATTCTTGTTAATTGAAGAAGCTGCAAAAGTCTTCAAGTAGTCTGCTTTCATCTTTAACGTGAAATCGTTATTGATTACATTGTTATCAATAAAAGGGTAAAAGATAACAGCATGCATTTGCTTCTTTCTATTCTTTGGTTTTAGTATCGCATCAATATTAAGTTCAATGCTTATATCACCTAAAGTATAGGTAGGCCTTGTAGGCCCTAATAAGATGTCATAAGACCTTAGGTCAAAACGAATTAAAAAATTATGCATAAAAGAAAACGCATATTGACGTAACCGAGCGATTTCGTTTTCAATAAAATTATTATGTAAGTAAAACTTTCTAAAAGATTTGTTTACACAAGTATTCATAGCTTTATCTAAGTCATCAATATCGTTCTTCAAAAGCTTTAAAACAAGTAAGTTAAAAGCATAACGTAAAAACTTTTGGCTTATATCATAATTGTTTATAGACCCTTTTAGACGATATAATCTTGGACAGGCTAATATTGTTTTGATCTCTGACTCTGTATATTTTTTACCAGGTAACAAAATCTAGACCCAACATATATATAGGAGGATTAGAAAAATCATAACCAATAGAAGTTGAAAGCCCTAGGTTTAGTTTTCTTCCTAATAAAACAGGCCTGTAAATTATCTTCCCTGAAGGAAAAACTCTTCTAGGGTAAATGTAATTCAAAGACATATTCAAATCTAGTTTATAAAAAGAGTAAAAGTTTATTCCTAAATTAAAAGCTTGTTCTTCAGTAGAAGTATATGCCAGCCCTAAAGTAAGTATGTCTTGTGTCGGCTTGACTTCGCTAGCCTCGTCAATGAAGTTGAACTCAGAATCCAGTAGTTTAGCAGAAGCTAAAACTTTAGTAGGATCAGAAGCTAATACTTCTTTCAATGTTATTGACGAAACTTTTAGTAGTCCGTCTTTTTGTTTATAAACTTCTCCGTACAGAACAAAGGACTGATTAAGTTCTAGCTCTTCCCCACCCTGCTTTAAGCAGTTGGGAGTTTTAAATGTAACTCGCTTGTGGGGGTCAGAATACATGTATTCTATTACCGTAGCCTCTTTACATGAGCCTTCTTTTGTTACTATCTTTACTTCAGGCAAAGATAGCTTTGTAGTCTTTATTTTTTGATTTAAAGAATAAATTCTTTTCTCATACTGTATTAGCTTTAGCCTATTGTCCTTAACAAAAGAAGCGTATTCTTTTTCCAATACTCCATACTGGCTTCTAAAGACAGCTGCATTTGCCTCAAGCTTTTTATTAGAGGCCTGAAGCTCTCCATTAGAAATAGAAAACTCTGTTTTTTGTTCTAGCAGGGCTTGTTCCTTTTTGGAAAGGAATCCAGCAAGCTGTCTATTCTTTGTAATTAAGGTGTTGTAATCCTTATATATACAATAGGCTTTATACATTGGGTATAAAGAAATAATAGTCCCCAAGACTAAATGAAAAGACTTAGTCTTTAAAAAGGCCAGGAGAAACTTTTTTACTTGTTCCTTCATTGTATGCACTCTCTATATGTTTTGATAAAAATATAGGCTTTACAGCATATTCAGGATATGTGCTTGTAAAAACTTTATAAGAAAAAACTTTATAATCAGAAGGAGAACCATCGATAGAAACGTTAATTAGTGCTCTTTGTATGAGAGTCTTTTTTATTCTATCGACAGTATTCCCAATAAAAATACCTCCTGTTTCAAGGTAATAAAAGGTTTTGTTTTTCGGGACATAAATGCCCATCGCATCTTTGTTAATATCCATAACTATCATCCATTATAATCAGCAGCCTTAGAGTATATGACTTCCTTGCCATTAGAAGCAACGTAGCCGGAATCTTTCAAGTCTTTAAATTCTTCTGCAGCTTGTAGGGCTGCTTTTGGGTTTACAGGCTTTAAAGATACACTCTTTGGATTTAAATCTAAAACAAGCTTATCCTTAAACCCAGATATTTTGTTTTTAGTAAAATGTAAAAGTAATCTAGGCATAATCACTCCAGTGTCATCAGTCCAGAAAATCTCAGCATGTTCCTTTCTGTCATGTACGTCGTTATATACATGCCAGATAACATTAGGTCTATACATGAGAGCTCTAGCATCTGCTAGATCATCATCTACAGGTAACCTTAACTTGCTATGATCCATAGGCATATTCTTGCGATACTCAGCAGTAGCAATCATACAAGTATGATACTTTACTGTAAGGTTCTTCTGTTGATTAGAAATCATGGTCATCCTTGATGATTGCTCAAGGTTCATGAAGTCTAAATAGTTGTGAGTATTGTCACAAACTGTCAAGATTTTCCTCTTGGGGTATCTCATTCGGTAATACCTAAGGTTCCTTTCTAATGTAGAAAGAGTGGCACCATCTTCAGAATCAATAATAACCAATCTTTCTTGCTCAAGAAGTTCAAGAAAAATGTTGTTCGCTAGCTCATAAGACTGATGGTACTCTTTAGGCTCGTCTCGCAAGTTTACACCAGGCTGAACAACCATACCAATACTAAGACTTGGTAAATGGTCATAAGCCATTACAGAAATATTAGTCTTGATCCTAGGCTCTATCTGCTCATAAGAGTCATCTGTACTGTGTATGATCACGATTGCGTTTTCATCAGAAAGAGCTACGTCTGTAGCTACCATAAGACATGTTGCAGTCTTTCCTGAATTTGCTCGCCCACCTACATACATTAGGGCTCCAGAAGCCCAAGACATGCCTCCATTCATGTTCTCTGCAAATTCTTTAAAATAATTCATCTTAAAGCAAGTAGCAGATTCATCTGTAGAAGCATTAGCTCTTAGCTCTTGCATCATGTTGAAACGAGTTAGTTGGTAATTGATACCGATACTATCAGACTTGTATTCTTTTTCAATCAGTTCTAAAGACTGCTCATGCGTAGACATATGAGCTCTGATATTATCAGGATCTTGGTCTACTGATTTTAGATAAGCTTCAGTAGTAGCCTTGATTTTATCTATTCGTTCAGAGAACTTATTGTTGATAATATTGTTAACATCTGCGGTGATTGAGGTCGTAGATATCGTAGTATATTGTGCAAGATATTTAATTAACATCTCTCGCTTAATATTAGAAGGCTCTGCAGCTATAACAGGAATCATTTTAGCGCAAATAGTATCTGGGGTTTCAGATTCAGAGAAACTATTTAGCTGCCATTCAAAAGCAGAGATTTTCTCTAGACTTAAAAACACATCAGGATCAGTTGCTCTTTGAAGATATTCGTCTGTATCTTTAATCGTAGAGTCTGGAGCAGAGACAACATAGGTTGATATGCCCGAGGTAACCTTTAAGATACTTTCTAGTATTCGTTGAGTAGCAGCATAGCCTGCTTCGTCCCAATCAAAATTAAGAAAGATTTTTCTAATCCCCAAAGTCTTTAGATATAGTAAATGGCTTTCAGTAAATGAAGTTCCACAGACAGCAACAGCATTTTTAATGCCTAGCCTATATAGCTGCATTAGGTCTCCAGGACCTTCAACAACATAAAGACCGTATTTCTTAGCATCCTTATAAGCAACATCTATACCCAATAAGGCTTGATTCTTCTTGTATATCGCCGTTTCTTGAGTATTTACATACTTGGGTATGCCTTTTTCTTTAAAGTTCGAATTTCGGCAAATAAAGCCCACTGTTCTCTTGCAGTGATCTTTAATAGCAAAAGTAACCTTATCCAAGCCAAAATAAGACTGATACCTAGTTCTAATTAAATTGGTAGAAGCAATAAAGTCAGAATCCCAGCCAAGTGCCATGAGCTTCTGAAAAAGCTCATCAGAGTCTTGCTGACCAACAGAAGCGTAAGGCTGGATCCAATTCCTTTCAACAAGATAATCTATAGAAGAAGATTTTTGAGAAGCTAAGATATTAGAAATATCTTGAGCAATCTTATATAACGCTAAACGCTTTTTATCGTCTTCAGATAATTCTCCTATAGAGAAATCGATATCTAATTGTTCACAAAGTGTTGGAATGGTTATTCTTAACCATTCAGGTCCATTCAAGGGTAAGTTGTCAAAATGCTCTGCGCAAGTAAAAATATCTCCATAAAAACCGCAAGAAAAACACTTAACAGTTTCGTTAGCTGTTTTCGGGTTTAGATGCATGCTAGGATTTGCATCATCATGAGCAAAACATTTAAACTTCTTATTCCCAGTAAAATTGTCACCTAATTTAAGCTTTAAATAGTCTTCGAGTTTAGACCGAAGAAGAGAAACTATTTCGTCAATTTCAGTGTAGTACATAAACACCTTTCACAGTTCATTTTAATAATTGGGGGTGCTCTCTGAATGAGAGCTATTAGTAATTCTTATGAATTTTACAGTTTCAGGACACATTTTATTTATAGAGTTAAGTCCTAAATAAGATGCTGAGCATTGCAATGCAAAGGTTACTTTCAAAAAGAAGTCTTTGTAATGATATTCAGGATGTTGAATAGGAGCTTGGACACCCTCTGGGGTGTGTCCTCTATATTTTGGTTGAAAAGCAACAGAAGTTTGACCTCTGTATTTTTTATATAGATATTTTTTAAAATATTTTTTAAAAGTAATCCTGTTTAGAATTTTATAGAACAAATTAGTTTTCCAACCAGCGCTTTCGGTTGTTTTAGAAAGCAAGTTGCCGATCATAACAGCATCTGCACCTGCAGATAAATATTTTGCAATATCTCCAGCACCTCTTATGCCTCCATTAGCAATTATGTATGGCCTTGTTTTTGCCATTTGAGTAAGAGCCAGGTCGTCAAAACCCTGCCATACCTGAAATATTGCAGAAAGATTAGGCACTCCACAGCCAGTGGCAATAGAAGCACTGCCAGTTCCCATTCCTACCCTTAAGTGTGTGCATCCACGATTGTAAACTTTTAATGCAGAAGGAAAAGTTGCAATGGGGCCAGACATTAAACTCCTGCACCAGACTTGAGAAGAATAAAGCTTATAGATTTTATGCAAATGCAATGTGTCGCCATGAGCAACATCTACTGCAATGTTAAGAGGTTGGTTAGAATTCTTTTTAGCCCATGTAGAAACAAGATTAAAATCGTCTTCACTAGAGCTTACAGAAAACCAATAATTATTATCTTTATTAAAAGCGTTTAATTCTTGGATCCTATGAGAGTCAGATTTAAATCTACAACTAACAGGAGATTGCGATGTTCTTAACATCGCTCGAATCAAAGATATCCCAGTAACAGTATCCATTGGACTGGAAAAGATTATTGGCTTAGAAAGCATTACGTCTCTTCTTGAGAGAACAGTTCCTGTTTTAGGTTCAAGTAAAACGTTATCAGTTGATAAGGAAATGCCATTAAATAATATTGCGTTTGAATTTAAATAATTAGTCATAGTTTAAATATTTTAGTTAAGTTCTTTTTAATTAAGACGTGTTTAGATCCGTCAGGATTTTTACAATATAATATTGCTGAAATCGTAGCTTCAGTATCATCGTAATAAAAGAATGCTGCTTGTTTTAGATGGGTTAAAAAAAAAGTATACGCAGCTTCTTTATTAAAGAAGCTTAAAGTCTTCTTGATCCTATTATTAATATTTAAATCAATATAAAAATCATAAGACTTTTGGGGCTCGTTCTTTGTCATAACAAATATCCTTGTACTCGCAGAAACGGCATTGCCAATCTCCTTTTTCTACAGGCTTTACAATGCGCTTCTTGCCTTCAGCAATTTGAGCTTGTCTTTTCTCATGCTGAGCTTTGTCGGTTTTTGTCAAAAGTCCTGCCTGATACATAGACTCTATTTTCTCTTCTGAATAGAGTAGGTCGTAGTCTCTTTCTGGAAAGACTCCTGTAGCTATAGCATCTTCGATACCTTTGTAATTTAGCAAAATAGACTCAATAGAAATCTCTGTCTTTATTTTTGGGCCACTACAAGGTGAGTTTGGTTGATAATGGATGTAATGTTTCTCGTCTTCAAGCTTTTCTACAGTAACTAGATATTCTGCATATCTGCCCGTATCTCTAGCACCATACACGAGCAAAGCTTCTGCAAAGTCCTCGTTAGCGTTCCCGTACCAAGCTTGGTAAAGCCCAAGTTGCATCAAGTGAGAGTCTCTTGGCTCCCCAAGAGAGCCATTCTTTCTTTGAGAATCAGTTCCCATTACTGAGTTTGCATTAAAACCATATACAGACTTTACTTCTACTATATGATATTTGCCAGTGTCAGGATTAATAGTAATTAAGTCTATCTTTCCTGATACATTAAAGTCAGGGATATAGATCGAAACTTGCTCAGCAACATATATGCCTGATTCTTTTGCAAGATCAATGCAGTACTGCTCATAAAGCTCTCCTGCTCTCCAAATCCATTGAGAATAAGCACTTGCAGGAATGGCCTTGTCTTTTACAAGGTCATAGATGTTTTTTAAGTGTGGGTAGTCTTCATTGAAAGCATAATTGTCTTTAGCGTATCGTATAAAGTTTTGTCTTCTACATTTTCCTACTGGTTGGTCGTTAATGGTGGCGGTTGCACCACTAGGCCAAAGTGTAGGTTGCTTTTGTTCACCAAATCTAGGCTTTGTAAGGTGATTAGTTACATGTGTTATAAATGACCAGTTCATTAAAATCCTTAAATGTTTATGTTTTTTATAATTTCGTCAAGATGAGGGGCTAGCTCTTCAGGAGCTTTAGCAATTTCTTCAATCATCTTATTGAATTCTTCTAAGCGTTTTGTTTGAAACTCTTCGTAATCTTCTTCTAGTTTGAGATCAGGGAATTGCTTGGTGAGTTTTTGAAAAATGTACTCGACAAGTATTGTCATCTGCAGAGTAGTATTAAAATTGTAGTCAATCCTTGTTTCTTGATTGTTCATTAGTTTTACAATTTGATCTAACGTTGGCTTTTCAGTTTCGTTCGACATTAAACTATAATCTCTTTCTTCACGGGCAAGTGAGATCCTAAATAAATAGGATGTGAGTCGTTAAAATTAGTATTCCCATTTGAGTCTTGATAAATAACTCCATAACCATTCATTGCGTTTTTAAATTTTAAATCTGCTTTGAACTGGTAAGGGAGTTTATGGGCCATAGCTCCTTGCTCAATAAGGAGCTTCCCTGCAACAACACCTTTGTAAACCTTGTGTGTGTGCCCCACAACAATAGAATCAAAGTCTAAAGGGTTGTCCATTCTGTTATTGAAGTGGTCAAGCAACTTGTTGACAGTTGCTCCAGGGTAGCCAGAAGCAAAGCCACTAGGGTGGCAAAAGATTGTTTTGCCTATACGTACGTACCATGACTCTTGCTTTTGGTAAAAAACATTTGAAAAGGGATGTTTCTTAATAAGCTCTGCATGTTGGTTGAGTTCTTCTCCATTAGCTATTCTGGCTAAAAGGTCAGGCCGTAATATTTGACTAGCTTCTTTTTCTAATCCTGATTTTTGAACAGCCCTAGAGGTACGGTAATCATGGTTGCCAGACACAATAACTACAGATTCAAAATTGTCGGAAAGAATTTTAACTAAATCAAAAGCAGACCTATACTCTTTTAAAGCTGCTATTCTTTTGCTTTTTGAAAAAGTACTAAAGATATATGCGTCTAATATATCTCCATTCAAGACAACAACATTTGCGTCTGAATGGATTTTTAAAGCAGTACGCATTTCTTCCCAAAGAAAGAAAGGTATATGCAAATCACTAAAAGTGAGAATCTTCCTCTCCCTTGAAGTAGTGAGCCCCTTTTCTAAATGGGTAGAGGTTGATCGATACTCTTTTGAAATCTCTATAATGTTTGACCAAGTTTGGTCATAAGGGTTTCCGTCTAGCTCTAGTATCTTGTCTCTAAAGACCTTAGTCCTAATTGCATTTTTTGTTCTTAATACAGGGAACCCTGGAACATTAGCATTGTATTTTTTTTCTATCAAAGATACGATCTGATCGTATGAAAGTTCTCCGATATTGTCTATAAGTATTGATTCTTCTTCAGGAGTCCACTTCATTACTCACCATATATTTCTGAATTTTGTTGGGTATTAGTTTTAGTTCAGGCTCTATAGAGTTAACTTTTACATTCAGTAAAAGCAAATCGCCATCTTTTATCTCTAGCTTTGAGTATCTAGAGTATATACCCGGGAAAAGTATCAGTTCTCCCGAAGCGGTAGAATCATCTATCTCAAGAAAGGCCATTTTTTGGCCCTTGCGTGTTAATATTTCTTTATAAGACAAGACTACTGCTGCAATGTCAACACCCCGGCTACCAGGGAGTAAGTCAGCCATATTGGTTCTTGGAACATCTAACATAGTTACAGGATGCCCACCAATATAACATCCAATATAATAAGCTTGTTGCATTACCTCTTTCAACGTAATTTCTACGTAAGAGCCCCTTACTAGTTCCGGAAAGATAGGCTCTTCTTTTGGCTTCAGAGAAGGTAGCCTTTTAAGGCCTTGGTCTTCTAAAGTTTCCAACTCAGACAAATGGTAACTATATATATCTACCTCTTCTTGAGAGGCCTTTTCTTTGTCTATTTTCCTAGTTATGCGTTTGACTTCTTTTCTTAAGAAGTTTCTTCGCTCTATAAGTGGGAGCATTTTTGTATTGTGTAGATCTCTAGAGATTATATCAATAGTTCTTTGTCTATAATCTTCTATATCTCTATAGTAACTATATATAGCGTTGACATTGTCTAAGAGGTTTTTCCTTGAATAGCCCATCGTATCAAAAGCACCTGCTTTTGTAAGTGCTTCAAAGGTCTTAGTATTTACTTTTTGTAAGTTAATTCTACTTAAAAAATCTTTAATGTCTTTAAATGAAGTTTTCTGTCTAGCCTTTATTATGCTTTTAGCAGAAGTCTTACCGACATCTCGAATAGCGTTTAGACCAAAAAAGACTTCATTATTCATAATCGTAAATTCGTGACCACTATTATTAACGCTTGGTGGATACACATTGACGTTAAATTTCTTTGCTTCATTAATGTATTCAGGAGCTTTAATTGCCCATGTTTTAGGTTGCAAAGTTTTAGAGCGAGTAGACATCAAAGACGTAAAAAACTCTACAGGGTAGTGCGTTTTTAAATACGCACTAATATAAGTAAGGAATGAGTAGCTCACTGAGTGTGCCTTATTAAAGCAATTCGAAGCGACAATACCGTTACTTAACAAGAAGTTATTAGAACCACAACTGCTAGACACTCCTAAGTCATATACAGGTTGAAGACCTAAGTCTTCTTTTGAAACAATTCTCATCTTTTTCCTTTTTTGAAACAATTAAATAAGCTTAGCAATCTGATCAACGGCATGAGAGACAATAAATATGTATTCTTTATTTCTCAGATGGCTTACTTCACCTACCCGTTCTCCAGTAGGAGAATGAATTCCTATTTGGGCACCCACATACCGTTTGAAATCTTTTTCTAATACGAAAACTTCACCACGACTAGACAAGATAGACACCATTTCATCTTTCGATATGTAGCCCTCATTATTAAATGAGACCACAATATGCTTGACGTCCAAATCGTTAACAATTGCTGACATGGCTTCAGCGATCTTACGTTTTTGATTAAACACACTTCTGTGCTCTTTAATGTCAATGCGCTTGCAAGCCACTCCATACACTTCAGGCTTATCCCAGAGTACAAGGCTGTCCCAGATATGATAATTCCCACGGTATTTATGCTGATTGTATGGTGGATCTAAGTAAGCAGCGTCTGCTGATAGATGCTTCGCAGCTTCTAATGCGTCCGACTGCGTAGCTGTACTTTTTCCATATTTTGACTTTAACTGGAGGTTCGGTACTCTGAGTTCTAAATCTTTAAATGAACGCTTAGCCCATTGCTTTAGATAAGCCATTTGCACTCCACACGTAGAATCGACACGATCAGCCGCTTCCATCAAAGACACCATCAGAATGGATTTAAGTTCCCAATCAAAATTTTGAGTTTCTATCCATTCTCTCATGGCATCTACTTTCATGCCATTTTGTGGTTGAAAGAACCTAGAATCTCTACAAAAGGTTTGGGTAAAATAACCATCTGTCGGTTCTAAACTGTTCATCTCTTTAAGTAACTGTGGAATAGATTCT
>Ga0233439_10004165_pt1 | contig 14267 bp, 13 predicted proteins | sample SI_123_September_6_FD_182713 | JGI IMG/M metagenome (GOLD analysis project Ga0233439, IMG submission 182713) | Seawater microbial communities from Saanich Inlet, British Columbia, Canada - SI_123_September2016_100_MG | ecosystem: Environmental > Aquatic > Marine > Inlet | place: Canada: British... | reverse complement strand
GATTAATAAAATGCCAGCTCCTAACTCAGAAATGGCAACAAAAGAAGCAAGTTCGGCTGAGAAGCCAAAATAGTCAATCAACTTTTGTGGGGGTAGGGGAAATTTGCTTAGTCCATGAAATATAAAGGAGGTACCTAGTCCCAGTCGAAGGAGCCATGGTGCAAGGTGGTAAAAATTACTCATAATTGCATTCAAAATATTATCAATTGATTTCATTATTTTTATTCCCTAACTAAAATTTTATATAATCTCTCTTCCCAAGATTAACACCATTTGATCTTAAAATATCGTAGGCGGTCGTGACATGAAAGAAGAAGTGAGGGATCATCCATTTAGTTAGGTAGTCTTTACCTGATTTGAATTTAAATTCATTACTTCTGATTGAGAAATTTATCTCCATATTTTCAGAGCCCTCCATTTTTTTTGGATTAATTTTCTTTAAAAATGTAATCGTCTTACTAATTCTCTTGATTAAATCAGTAAATGTTTTTTCGTTGTCTTTATATGAGGGAGCTTTAACTTTTGCCAATCTACCCACTCCTAACCGAATCATATCTGTTCCAATTTGAATTTGACTCGTTAGTGGCCTCATATCTGCAATCAAACGCGCATTAATAAATATCTCTTTATCAATTTTTCTTTTTTCGGCATGTCGCTCTGCTTTTTTTAAAATTGAAGATAGGTTTTCAAGCATATTAATAAACATGGGGACTGATATTTCATGCATAGATACAGACATTCTTATATTCCTTTTTTTTAAAATTATTTATTTAATATTACAATATAAAGTAAATTAAATTAACACAAGGTTGTCTGTAAATTTTAAATTAAGGATTAAATAAAGTGAATCTAGAAACAACATATATTGCGGGGGGTTGCTATTGGGGACTTGAAAATCTAATTGGCCAAATCAAAGGCATAAAAGAAACCATTGTCGGTTTTTCTGGAGGTCATATTGATGATGTTACTTATAACGAGGTTTCTTCAGGTAACACAGGACATGCAGAAACCATCATGATTAAGTTTGATCAAGATCAACTCTCTTTCGAAAGCTTGCTACTAGAATTTTTCAAGCTTCACAATCCGACAACACCTAACCAGCAAGGAAATGATATTGGAACACAGTATCGATCTTCCATCTTTTATACCTCAGACAGCCAAAAGGCTACAGCTGAAAATGTAATTAAAAAAGTTGATGCATCAGAACATTGGGATCAAAAAGTTATGACTGAAATAGTTGCTTTTGACAAATTTTATCCTGCTGAGGAATCTCATCAAAAATATTTAGAAAAAAATCCTAACGGCTACTCATGTCACTTCAAAAGAAACTTCAATTATTAACAAAAATAATTTATCATTATGTTCTTTTAAAATAAAAAGTTTTTAAGTGCATAAAAAATTAATCACGCAAATACTCCCATTAATTTTGACTCTCCTTTTAGGGGGATGTTCTGTTTTCGATGAGTTCATTCAAATCGGACCAGATAGCGTTCAAGATTCACGTGGAGAATTTAACCAAGTTATTTCTGATACTAACGACTCGCAATCATTACTCAACTTAGTTAAGAGAAGATATGGTGATTCGATATCTGTTTTAGAGGTAAGTAGTGTGTCAACATCAATTGAATGGCAACGGGGTGGAAGCTTAGCCTTAACAATTTTCGATGGCGGGCCTGACGCAAACAACGCAGGTATTGGCGGTGCAGCAAGGTACACAGAGAAACCAACCATTACCTATCTACCTTTGAAAGGAGGAGACTTTATTAAGAAAGTCCTGAGCCCGGTAGATGTCGATATGTTAATGCTCCTATCCAGATCAGGCTGGAGAATGGATCGTATATTAAACTTAACTGTTAACAACATAAATGGTATTGATAATGCCCACACAGCTTCAGGTCCAACACCAGCTATTGCCCCTGATTTTAAAAAGTTTGACGAATTTTTAGCGGCAATGGTTGCTATAGAAAGGGCTGACTTGCAGTTTGGATACATTATGGACGAGAACAAAGATAGGCAGCTAGCCCTATACTTTAAAAAAGCTTCTTTGCAAAATCCTAACGTTCAAAATTTAATAAAGTTAATGAATCTTGATGGTGAATCGAACATTTATCCTATCTATGCGGAATTGGAAACTGAAGAGGATCGTTCTGAAATCCAGATTGACTTTAGGTCTCTTGCTGGAATTCAGTTTTTCTTAAGTCATGGCATTGAGATTCCCGAAGAACATTTAGATGAAGGGTTAGTTCAAATAACTAAGAATGCTGATGGAACTGAATTTGATTGGACTGAAATTACAGGTGAGCTGATAACAATACATTCATCAAGAAATGAACCTAAGCAAGGTTCGGCAAAGGTATTCTATCGTGATTACTGGTTCTATATTGAAGATTCTGACATCACATCAAAATATACTTTTATGCTCTTAAATCAAATTGAATCACTGCAATCTGGTGAAATTAAAGAATCAGGGCCCACATTAACGCTACCCGTTAATTAACTTCCGGTTATTTTATTTGAGATATAATGTCACGTGTGCGCCCGTAGCTCAGCTGGATAGAGTACTTGGCTACGAACCAAGGGGTCAGGAGTTCGAATCTTCTCGGGCGCGCCAATTAATTTTAAGAATTACAATCATCAAATGCGCCCGTAGCTCAGCTGGATAGAGTACTTGGCTTCGAACCAAGGGGTCAGGAGTTCGAATCTTCTCGGGCGCGCCAATCTTTCTTTATGATTTCTTTACTATGTAATTCGCTCTATCCGGATTTATTACCTTAATTAATTCTAATATCCTCTGTGATTCATTTATATCTGACTGGGTTACAGATATATCGTACAACTCAACCAGCGATTCTAAATGGCGATCATTCAGTTTATAAGCTTGGTTTAAAAATAGCTTCGCATAATCTAGACTACCCATTTTTGCTTTTGCATAACCTAAATAATACCAAGCATCTGCACTATCCTCATCGGCTTGTGTCCATCTCTTGGCAATGTCTAACATTTTCTGCCATTTCTTCTTTTCCATAGGCATTATAATTTGCATAAAGAATGGTTTTTCTTCATCGGGTAAACTCCAAAATGGTCTTCCTGAGCTAACTAAGTCTATTTGTGGTTCCTCTTGTAACAACCTTTCGACCCATTCCACTGGGATACAATAAAAATTTCCAAATCTTCTACCAGGACTTTTAAAGGTTGTAATCCCTATTAAATTAAAATCTAAATCAAATAAACCACCTCCACTTGAACCAAGGGTAAATGAAGCAGATGTTCTGATAATATTGCCCCCGTTAAAAGGGTAAAGTGCCTTTACATGTCCATAAGATGGTAATGGAATCGGATTGTCATTAGGAAAGGTTAAAGCAAAGACTTTATCTTCATAATTAAGATTATCAGATTTTCCAAGATTAACTGGAGGCAAGGGTAAGTCATCAAATTTTAGAATACATAAATCATTTTCCCAGTCTGCATATATCGCAATGGGTACATAGGTTTTGAAATACTTTACCGCATTAACGCCCCTAGAATCTGCTAATACATGACAATTGGTTGCAACATGATTCTTTTTTACAACAATACCTGAGCCCGTTCCAGTAACACCATCTTTAAATGTTACCCAAATGTGAGTCATCGACTCACTCAACCCAAATAATTCAGATTGTGGTGGATAAGCAAATAAATGTGATGGGAATAAGAAAAGAAGGGAAAGAATTATTTTTTTTACGCTATACATATTTATAGGATGTCACAAAGATTACATAATTCAATATATATATAAAAAATATGTATTAAAAAAAATGAGGTAAATTCTTGAATCCAAAAAAATGGTAGGGAGTACGCGGATCGAACGCGTGACCAACGGATTAAAAGTCCGGTGCTCTACCAGCTGAGCTAACTCCCCAAAACGAAGACATGAATTATCCAACATTAACAATGTTGGGTCAATAAAATTAAATAGATAATTAAACAACTATTTCAATGACAGAGCATTAAAAAAAAAATTCAGTATTGATAACAAAAGCAGTTTGTTAATTCATGCCTGGAATTTTACCTGCAAGGCCTCTCATCATTTTACCGATTCCACCTTTTGAGAACATTTTCATCATTTTTTGCATTTCTTCAAATTGCTTAAGGAGGCGGTTTACATCTTGGACCTTAACTCCAGAACCGTTTGCAATCCTTATCTTTCTTTTTGCTTTGATAATTTCAGGCTTTGTTTTCTCTAATTTTGTCATGGAATTTATAATTGCTTCAATTTGCATCATCGACTTGTCTCCTTGTTCGGGATCTATTTTTGATGCACTACCTGCTAATTGGGATGGAAGCTTATCCATCATTGCTCCAACACCTCCCATCTTTTTCATCTGTCCAATTTGATTTTTAAAATCATCCAAATCAAAGTTTTTACCGGACTTAACTTTATCTGCTATCTTTTCAGCTTCTTTAATGTCTACATTTTTTTGGGCCTCTTCAACAAGACCGACAATATCTCCCATCCCAAGGATTCGAGAAGATATGCGGTCTGGATAAAAAACTTCCAGACCTGATACTTTTTCACTCACGCCAATATATTTAATTGGCTTCCCTGTCACATGTCTAACGGATAAAGCTGCACCGCCTCTTGAATCTCCATCTAATTTTGTCAACACAATACCAGTTAGAGGTAACGTGTCTCCAAAAGCTTTCGCTGTATTAACAGCGTCTTGTCCCTGCATCGCATCAACAACAAAAAGTGTTTCAACTGGATTTAGTATTTTGTGAAGTTCTTTAATTTCCTTCATCATTAATTCATCAATGCCCAAACGACCGGCAGTATCAAAAATAATTACATCAAAATAATGTTTTTTTGCATAAGTCAGAACGGAGGTAGCAATATTTTTTGGCTTGTCCTTAGCTGTCGAATCAAAACATTCTATTTCTAAAGAATCAGCTAATGTTTTAAGTTGCTCAATCGCCGCAGGTCGATAAACGTCTGCACTAACTAACAAGACCTTCTTCTTTTCCTCTTTTAGAATTTTGGCTAACTTAGCGGCTGTGGTTGTTTTTCCAGATCCCTGAAGGCCGGCCATCAAAATTATAGCGGGTGGTTTTGTCGCAATATTTAACTCAGCATTATCACTCCCCATTAAGCTTGTCAGCTCATCTTGCACTATCTTAATAATTGCTTGACCTGGTGAGACACTTTTTAAAACATCAGCCCCTAACGCCTTCTCTTTTACCTTATCTATAAAATATTTAACGACAGGTATTGCGACGTCTGCTTCGATCAGTGCTATACGTACCTCCCTCATTGCATCACTGATATTTTCTTCTGTGAAGCGGGCTTGACCTCGAATTGTCTTTACTACCGATTGAAGTTTGTCTGTTAAATTTTCAAGCATAAAGTTTATTAATTTGTTAATTGTTGAATAGTTGTTATTTCCATTATAATTGTCTTTATTAATTAATTAAAATATAAACATGAATGAAACCCTTTATTTAGTTACATTGATTTTATATTTGATCCCATGCCTCTCCTCACTCTCAAATATAAAAATCATAAAAAATTATAGCGCTCTTGTTGCTGTAGGCTTAATCTCGCATGCATTGTTGATTTACAATCACATCTTTAATCAAGGTGTTGACTTAAGTTTTGCTAACTCCACATTACTATTGAGCTGGATAATTGTATTGATATATCTTTTATTGAACAGCAAATCTAAATACCGAGGATTGGAAATATTTACCTTAATTCCTGCATTAATAATAGTTCTCGTTTTTCCTTTAATTCAACCCGATCATCAGTCCATTCAATACTATTCACTTCCTGCGAGCCTACATATTATTATTGCTATGCTTGGCTATGGATTGCTTGCCTTTGGTTCTATTTTTTCTTTATTTTTACTATTATTTGAAAAAAGCTTACATGCCGAAACTAAAAGTTCATCAATGATATCAAGCAGTGAGCCATTGCTTGATGTTGAAAGTAAATTATTTCAGATTTATTGGATAGGCTTTATATTCTTGACCTTTACTCTATTTTCAAGCTTATTTTTTTCGAATTTCCTTTTCGGACAATCACTTGATTGGAATCATAAAACAATTTTTACTATTCTTGCCTGGCTTTCCTATGCACTAGTTTTATTTGGGAGGTTTCAGTTTGGGTGGCGAGGAAAAAAATCAATAATTATTTCCTTGCTTGCTTTTGCTTTCTTGATTCTTGCTTATCTTGGGACAAAGTTTGTCGTAGAAATAGTTTTAATTTAAAGATTATTTTAAATTTAGTGTAGGCCAGTTTTTTTCTTGTGCTTTTCCTAGGAGAATTTTATCTCCATTAACTACTACTGGGTTAGTTACAACCTCGAGTAGGGCAAGATCATTGTGAGAATCACTATAGAAAAAAGTTTTTTCAAAATCTGCTAATTTTAGATTTTTCTCATCCAGCCAATCAAATAATCGAGTCACCTTGCCTTCCTTGAAGGAAGGAGTGCCTTTAACTTTGCCAGTAAATTCACCTAAATGCTCTTCAGGGTCTGTGCCGATGAGCTCATGAATCCCAAAAAGCTCTCCTATCGGTTTTGTAATGAAGCTATTGGTTGCCGTGATAATAAGTAATTTATCTCGAGCTTCTTTGTGTTGGTTGACTAAATCTACTGCTTTTTTTAAGATCATTGGCTTAATGATTTCGTCAATATAGTCAGACTGGACTTCATTTAAAAATTTTCTTGGATTATTTTTTAAAAACTGGAATTGAAATTCAGCAAACGCAAAAATATCTAATTTACCTACTTGATACTCCTCAAAAAACTTTTGATTCTGCTCTTTATACTCACCTTCATCGAGGTAACCTTTTTTTACCAGGTATAAACCCCAGTTATAATCAGAATCTCCATCTAGAAGCGTATTATCAAGATCAAATATTGCAAGATTCATAAAAAATTTTCGTTCTAGACTTGAGGGTGAGCTCGTTCTGCCTTAGAAACGAGTTTGTTTAGCGCATTAAGATAAGCCATCGAGGAAGCAATAACAATATCGGTATCAGAACCTAATCCATTTACCACCCTCCCTCCTTTGGCGAGTCTCACAGTGACTTGTCCTTTAGAATCTGTACCTGAAGTAATATTGTTCACCGAGTACAATAAGAGCTCAGTATTTGATTTCGCAATTAATTCAATCGCTTTGAATGTAGCATCCACGGGACCGCCGCCTTCTGCCTTTGCATTTTTTAACTCTCCATCTACAGAAATTTCAATCTCTGCGAAAGGTTTTTTTTGAGTGTCTGTAGTGGACTTTAATGAAATAAGTTTAAATCTATCAACAGCCCCAGATATAAATTCTTCAGTAACTAGCGCATGAATATCCTCATCATAAATTTCAGATTTTTTATCGGCAAGCGCCTTAAATCTATCAAATGTAGAATTTAAAACTTCGTCAGAATCCAACTCAATCCCTAGCTCAACCAATCTATTTTTAAATGCGTTACGTCCAGATAGCTTGCCTAACGAAATCTTATTATCGCCCCAACCTACATCTTGTGCCCTCATGATTTCATAAGTTTCTCGATGTTTTAGAACACCATCTTGATGAATACCTGATTCATGAGCAAATGCATTCGCCCCCACAATCGCCTTATTAGGCTGCACAGGGTAACCTGTAATATTTGAGACTAACTTAGAGGTTGTCACAATTTGCTCAGTATTAATTTTAGTTTCGAGGTTAAAGATATCCTTTCTCGTTTTGATAGACATCACTATTTCCTCAAGACTTGCATTTCCCGCTCTCTCTCCCAGTCCATTGATAGTGCATTCCACTTGTCTTGCACCATTTTGTACAGCAGATAGAGAATTTGCGACAGCCATACCTAGATCATTATGACAATGTGTAGACCATATAACATCTTGTGAATTTGGTACTTTTGAAATTAACTCATTCATAAGATTTCCCCAGCTCTGAGGTATTGAGTATCCTACTGTGTCTGGTACATTAATTGTTTTAGCCCCTGCCTTAATAACCGCATCAAAAATTTCAATCAAAAAATTGACATCCGATCTCACTGCATCTTCAGCTGAAAATTCAACGTCATCCGTATACTCTAATGCCCATTTTACAGCCTCAACCCCCCTATTTAAAACCTGTTCAGGGCTCATTCTTAGTTTATTTTCCATATGAATCTTGCTTGTTGCAATAAAGGTGTGGATTCTTTTGTTCTTAGCTGGCTCGATAGCTTGTCCTGCTTTTTTAATGTCACTTTCAAGCGCCCTTGCTAATGAGCAGACAGTTGATTTATTAATGATTTTTGAGATAGCATTAATAGAGCTAAAATCACCAGGGCTGGCTGCAGCAAATCCGGCTTCTATGACATTCACGCCTAGTTTTTCTAGTTGCTTTGCAATTCTCAACTTTTCTTCCTGAGTCATTGAAGCTCCAGGGCTTTGTTCACCGTCACGAAGCGTAGTATCAAAAATGATTAATTCATTCATGTTCATTATTTAAAAGTTAATATAATTTGAAAGTTTCTTAGACTGCAAATAGCTATAAGGGCCAGACAATGCATATAGAAGAGCAATTAAAAAAACTATTTCAGCTGGATTATGCGAAATGATTCCAAAAATGATCACAATAATTAGAATAGCGATAAATGGCTGACTTTTTCTAAAATTAAGATTTTTACCGCTGTAATATTTTAAGTCAGACGCCATAGCTAATGCAGAAAAGAAAGTTAAAACTGCAGCAAACCATTGCATCTGGAAGAAGCCTAAAAAGATATCGTCCCCGTTAATCCCATTATCAAAGGATATCCAAATGAAACTCGCAAGTAGTGTCGCTGCTGCCGGGGATGGCAAACCAGAAAAATATTTCTTATTTTCAATATCTAATTTTACATTAAAGCGGGCTAACCTGAATGCGGCACAGGCACAAAATATAAAGGCGATAATCCAACCAAACTTTCCTAAAGGATTTAATGCCCATACATATATCACCAATGCTGGTGCGGCGCCAAAAGACACCATATCTGAGAGACTATCGTATTCAGCACCAAAATCACTTTCAGTATTGGTTAACCTTGCAACCCTTCCATCAAGCCCATCTAAGATAAGCGCAATAAAAATTGCAATAGCCGAATGATCAAATGCTCCATTCATTGCCTGCACTATGGCATAAAAACCTGCGAATAATGATGCCGTAGTAAAAATATTTGGAAGCAGATAAAATCCTTTTTTTCCCAATATATCTTTTTTGTTATTTTTTATTTTAATATTCATTTGTTACCTGATTTTATCCTACAATCAACGAATAATCATCGTTTAAGACTTATTAATATTTTATAATATTAAATTCTATATTTAGTTCTCCAAATGGCTTATGAAATTTGAATTACAAAATCAAGATGGTCATGCTCGGGCAGGTCTTTTAAAAACTCAGCATGGTGAAATCTCCACCCCCGTTTTTATGCCCGTTGGGACTTATGGTGCTGTCAAGTCTATTGCTCCAAAAGAATTGGAGGAAACGAATTTTGAAATTATTTTAGGGAACACCTTCCATCTTTGGTTACGTCCAGGTCTTGATGTAATAAAAAAACATAAGGGACTTCATGAGTTTATCAGCTGGAACAATCCAATATTAACTGATTCAGGTGGGTTTCAGGTATGGAGTCTTGGAAAAATGAGAAAAATTTCAGAGGAAGGGGTAACTTTTAGATCACCGATAAATGGAGATGAAAAATTTATGGGTCCAGAAGAATCTATCAAAATTCAAAGGATACTCAATTCAGATATTGCGATGATTTTTGATGAATGCACACCCTATCCAGCTACTCATGAGGAAGCAAAAAAATCAATGCTACTCAGCAATGATTGGGCTTATAGAAGTAAGGATACGTTTGAGGGAAGTAAAAATGCATTATTTGGAATTATCCAGGGAGGTATGTTTGAAGATCTAAGGGAAGACTCTTTGAAAGAGCTGACTTCAATTGGTTTTGACGGTTATGCTATCGGAGGATTATCGGTGGGGGAACCCAAAGACGAAATGGCTAAAATAACTAGCTTCATTGGCCCTAAAATGCCAAAAGAAAAACCCCGTTACTTGATGGGGGTTGGAACACCTGAAGATATATTAAACGCAATAGAAAACGGAGTAGATATGTTTGATTGTGTAATGCCTACTAGAAATGCAAGGAATGGCATGCTTTTTACGAGTCATGGAGATGTAAAATTAAAGAATTCTAAATATAAAGATGACCTTAGCCCCATTGATTCAAATTGCCAATGTTATACCTGCCAAAATTTTACAAAATCTTATCTACATCATCTTTATAAAATAGGTGAAATGCTTGTATCGCGACTCAATACTATTCATAACTTACATTTTTATAAAAGTATGATGAATGAAGCTCGACAGGCTATCAAAAATCAAGAATTTAAATCATTTAAATCTGCATTTATAAAAAAGAGGAAGGTTAATGAATAGAGCTCCTTCTTATGATAAAATCATGTTTTTTTAAGGAAATTACAACGTGAACGAAGCACTGTCAGGATTTTTACCATTCATTATTATTTTTGTACTTTTTTACTTTATGCTTATTAGGCCTCAAATGGCTCAAGCAAAAAAAGTGAAAGCAATGTTGGCTGCATTAAAAGTTGGAGACGAAGTCTCAACAAGTGGTGGCATCTTAGGAAAAATAACTAAATTAAACGACCAATTTGCAATTTTAGAAGTGAATGCCAATTCACAAATTAAAATTCAAAAACAAACGGTTCAAGCCGTCCTTCCCAAGGGAACAATTAAATCAATATAAATTGTTTAAGTTTATTTAAATGAATCAGTACTCTAGTTGGAAATATATTTTAATCCTTTTAACTATTGGGTTAAGTCTGCTGTATGTCACACCAAATTTTTATGGGGAGTCCTTTGCTGTCCAAGTGATGCCCGTGAAAGCTGGTGAGACAATTGATACATCCACGCTTAAATTAGTTGAATCATCGCTTGATAAAGCAAAAATCCAAAATATTGGAATTGCTTTTGAAGATACCGATATAAAAATTAAGTTTAAAGAAGCAAATGACCAATTAAATGCCAAGCAAGTTATTGAAAAAAGTTTAGGTAATAAATTTGTCGTAGCACTCAATCTTATATCCAACTCACCTGATTGGCTATCCAATCTTGGTGCACTACCAATGTATCTTGGCTTAGACCTTAGAGGTGGAGTTCATTTTCTAATGCAACTTGATTTATCAAAACTTTCAGAAAAAAAGAATGACGGTTTTTTAGTAAATGTTAGAAAAGAGCTGCAAAAAGAAAATATTAAATACTATGATTCAAAAGTCATTAATAATTATGTTCAATTAAAGTTCAAATCAGAAGACGCATTAAATCAAGCAAAAAGCATTATAAGGGCTCAAGGTTCGGGTCGCTCAATTTTTGGAGGCAACTCGCCTTCAAAAGAGACAGAAGCATTTAATTTTTCACAAATTAAAAATAATAATGAATTCATTTTGAAAATTAAAAATAATCAATATACCGATGAGGAAAATGTTAACTTTGCTCTAAAACAAAATCTTGAAACCTTACATAACAGAGTTAATGAATTGGGTGTCGCTGAACCAATAATCCAACAACAAGGTAAAGATCGAATTGTTGTCCAACTTCCAGGCGTTCAAGATACCGCAAAAGCAAAAGAAATTATTGGCAGAACTGCCATTTTAGAGATGAGAATGGTGGATGAAGAAAGATCAGACCCAGCTACCATAGAGAAGGCGGAGAATGGGCAGCTACCTCCTGGTACTGAACTTTACTATGATCGCTCTGGGAACCCCCTCTTAGTAAAAAAAGAGGTGATATTAACTGGGGAAAGGTTAGAGGATGCTTCACCTGGCGTGGATCAAATGACAGGTCAGTCTGTTGTATATCTTGATTTAGATTCTGTAGGTACTAATATTTTTAAAGAAGTAACCCGAAAAAATATAGGCAAAAGAATCGCATTGTTACTTATTGAAAAAAATTATACTGAAGTAATTACAGCACCCAAAATTAAGAGTGAGATTGGTGGAGGTAATGTGATGATTACTGGTATGGAAAATGCACAAGAATCAACTGATATCTCATTGCTTTTAAGAGCAGGATCACTTTCTGTCCCAATGGAAATAGTAGAAGAAAGAACGGTTGGGCCAAGTATGGGTAAAGAGAATATTGCTCGCGGTGTTAATTCGACGATGTGGGGCTTTGCAGCTATCGTTATTTTGATGGTCGCCTACTACATGTTCTTTGGAGTTGTTTCAGTGATTGGCTTATCGGTAAATTTATTGTTTTTAACTGCATTATTATCTGCGCTTCAAGCTACATTAACATTGCCTGGGCTTGCTGCGATTGCTATTACAATTGGTATGGCGATTGATGCTAACGTCCTAATTAACGAGCGTATAAGAGATGAGATTAGAAATGGTATGCCCCCACAAAAAAGTATAAGTCAAGGCTACGATAAAGCATGGGGGACAATCCTTGATTCAAATATTACGACTATGATTGCTGGTCTTGCCTTGTTTATGTTTGGCTCTGGCCCAATTAAAGGGTTTGCTGTAGTTCTTGTACTTGGTATTTTAACCTCAGTATATAGTGCTATCTTTGTCTCCAGAGGGATTGTAAATTATATTTATGGAAATAAAAGAACAATTAAAAAAATCTCTATCGGAGAGATTTTCAAAGTAGAAAATAATTAAATTATGGAAATTTTTAGAGTAAAAACAGATATTCCTTTCATGAAATTTAGAAAAATTTCTGCAATTATTTCTACCTCGATATTCATTGCTTCAATTTTATTCTTGGTCACTCGAGGATTAAACTTAGGTGTCGATTTTACTGGTGGCACGCTAATGGAAGTGAGTTATCCGCAAGCAGCAAACCTTGAAGAAATTCGTTCGACACTTAAAAAAATTGATCTGCCAGAGGCACAAGTACAAAATTTCGGAACGAGTAGTGATGTTTTAATTAGACTTCCAGTAGTAGAAAATTTATCACTTGCCGACCTGTCAGAAAAAATTGCTTTAACATTAAAGGAATCAGACCCAGCATTGGAAATTGAGAGAGTCGAGTCGGTTGGCTCCCAAGTTGGTGATGAACTCTATGAAGACGGGGCCTTAGCGATACTATTTGTTGGTATAGGAATCATGCTCTATTTGTGGCTTCGATTTGAGTGGAGATTTGCTATTGCTGCAATCGTCGCTAATATGCATGATGTTGTGATAATACTTGGCTTCTTTGCATTTTTTCAATGGGAATTTAATCTCACTGTTCTAGCAGCTGTACTAGCAGTTTTAGGATACTCGGTTAATGAGTCTGTTGTTGTCTTCGATCGAGTCAGGGAGAATTTTCGCATCATGCGAAAGTCATCAGTTATTGAAGTTGTTAACAACGCAATTACAAGAACAATGTCACGGACCATAATGACACACCTGTCTACCCAAACAGTTGTCATATGTATGTTAATTTTTGGTGGAGAAATCTTACATAACTTTTCAATTGCATTAACAATCGGGATTTTATTTGGTATCTATTCTTCAATTATGGTGGGTTGCCCTCTAGCAATCTGGCTCGGAACTAATCAATCTAATCTCGCAGTTGTCGATGTTAAAGCAGAAAAATAAACAAATTTTCCTATGGATTTTAATTTAAATTTTCAGCTTGCTCTATTAGCTGTTCTTTTGGTGCTATCTGCATTTTTTGCTATTTCTGAAACTAGCTTAATGTCAGTTAATAGATATAGACTTAAACATCTCAGCAAACAAGGTAATGTCGGAGCAAAGCTGGCCATAAAGCTTCTTAACGAAACAGATAAGTTACTTAGTGTCATTTTACTCTGTAATAACTTTGCAAATGCAGCAGCAGCAGCACTTGTTACACTGATTGTTGTTGAATTTTTTGGTACGCAAGAAAGTATAATCTTTATTGGAACAATCATTACTACATTTATGATTGTCATTTTTAGTGAAATTTCTCCAAAGGTAATTGGAGCAGCCCACCCAGAAAAGTTAGCCCCTTATTGTAGTTTCATCCTCTATCCGCTCTTAAAAGTTTTTTATCCCATCGTTTTATTTTTGAATTTTTTTGTTCTTGGGTTTTTAAAGCTCGTAAACATCAAAACAAATTTTAATCAAAAAGACTTGATTAACATGGATGAGTTAAAAAGCATCATTAGTGAATCTGGTACATTTATCCCTCAAAAAAATAAATCAATTTTCTTAAATTTAATAGATTTAAATAAAGTAACAATTGATGAGGTGATGATGCCACATACAAAC
>Ga0233439_10004162_pt1 | contig 14272 bp, 15 predicted proteins | sample SI_123_September_6_FD_182713 | JGI IMG/M metagenome (GOLD analysis project Ga0233439, IMG submission 182713) | Seawater microbial communities from Saanich Inlet, British Columbia, Canada - SI_123_September2016_100_MG | ecosystem: Environmental > Aquatic > Marine > Inlet | place: Canada: British... | reverse complement strand
GGATCTGCATTAATTACTTCAGTTAAATTAATAATGTCTTTAGAAATTAGAAATAATTCTTTTTCATGATTATAATCCATTTTTTTATATTCAATAAATAATAATGATGATATCAAAATAAATAAAACAATAGATAAGCTAATTATTTTATAATTTTTTGATGTTAATTTTTTAACAGCATAGGAGGCAGGAACAATAAAAATAGGAAATAAAATGAATATGTACCTACTTTCCTCTATGCCTCTTCCATAAGCATACAACATAGGAATGGCCAAAAATGGAATAAAAAGTATTAAACTTAAAGATCGATAATCTTTCAATATTTTTTTCCACTTTTTTGTTACTAGTAATATTCCTAGTAACACAAAGAAAATCAAACCTGGGAATAGTGCAAATCCAACAAATTTTACTAAAGATGTAATCGCTCTTGTTAAAAAATTTTCTAGTTTATTATTTTCCCATTCCTCTGGATAAGTATCCTCTGTTTGAGGTATTTCAGAAATTACGTGTTGTGACATATGACTTAAACCTCCACCAAATTGACTAGTTAATCCATCTTGACCCGTGGCCTCTATTCTTAAATATATCATTGGAGTTAATATCAACAAAAATATTGATATTACAATTATAAATTTTAGAAAAACTCGTGATTCTTTTTTATGCTTAATAAAAAATATAATCGATAGTGGAATGATTATGAGAAGTGTTTCTGATCTAACTAAAACAAGTAATGACGCCATTGAAAATGCCATAAATGTGTATTTGATTTTATTAGTAAATAATAACATCAATGTCATAGAAAATAAAAAAATAGTTAGTGGTTCTGTTAATCCCTGTATTGAATTAAGTACAAGTCTAGGACTAAATGTAAATATTATTGCCCCAATTATTGCATATTTTGTTTCAACAAATTTTTTGCATAAAAAAAATATTGGAATAATAGTGATTGATGAAATAATAATTGCAATTGATCTTTGCATATAGACAAATTCAAAAAAATTATTTTTTTCTAGTAAATTAAAAAATAATGATAGAAATGCAGGCCATCCGTTATTTGGAAAATAATTTAAAGGTAAATTTCCAGTTTGAGTTATTTCATATGCATAATAAAAATACTCAAAACTATCTAAAAATATGGGAAATTCATATGGAAAATATAGAAATCTAAATACAATTGCACTGGTAACTAATGTTAATAAAATAAAAATTATGTTTTTACTGTTATCTACTTTTAACAAAAAATTTGATAACATTTTATGTATTACCTTTTGCAATTATTAAAAAATATAATTCTGTGTGACTATTATCTATAATTTTTGGCGTAAAATCTATTCTATTTTTTTCATAGTTTTTTTCACGTTGTTCTATTACTTTCGGCTGTAAATATAATTTATAAAAAATCATTTTTTTATCAAATTTATCTAAGATTTTTTTTAACAAAACTCTTACTGAACCTTGATTATTTTTTTTATTTTTAGATATATTTCCTTGATAATATTCATTTATAATCGTAAAATTTGATTTAATAATTTTTAATAACTTTTGTTTTGTAAAACTTACTTTTTCGTTTTTATCAAAAATTTCATTTGAATTATTAGTACCTGATATCATTAAAACTCCATTAGGTTTTAATAATTTTTTATAAGTTTTAATTAATAAATCTGGATCATTGTGAAATTGTATTTCTTCAAATGATAAAATAGTATCAAAACTATTTTCTGATATATTTGCCAAATTCACTTCTTTTTTACATTCAATATTATTTCCTGAATTTAATTTTCTTTGTATTAGATCGTCTTCAAAATTTTTCCTATTCCAAATTTCAGTACATTTTGAATTTAAAATTGATTTAGAACAAGCATACTGTGTGTTAATTCCATATGTACCCAGTAAAACTTTTTCCCCTACATGTTTTTGTGAGAATTTAATTCTTGATTTTTGTGATTGAAAAAAATGTGACTTAATTGTAAATTTTTTATAATGATTTTTAATTTGTTCTACATGTTTTATTGTATCATAATATCTAGAATATCTTTCATCACTATCTAATTTTTCAAATTCAATTTGAAAATCTGAATGATATTTCATTACATGAAAATATTTATTCATAATTTTATTCCATGGTTTTGTATCTTTCATAAAATTAACAACATAATTTTTTGCTAGATATATTTCAGGTGATATGGCATACTCTCCATCATAAAATTCAATATCATTCCAGAAATTATTTAATATTCTACTTGTACCTAATTGACAAAAATCTGATGCCCTATAATCATCATCTAACGTAGTTCCTACATCTGGAATCATTATTTTATCTAATGGACAGTTTTTGTTGAATAATTCAAATATTTTTTTATTGTGTATGAATTGATCAGTTCTACATTTTAAAATAATTTCTGAATTAATTTTCTTTAATCCTGCATTAACTCCAATAATTTGATGATTTGTAGTATTGTTATGTGGATATGTTGATGATGGTAATTTGCTTTGTATTACATCACAGTCTATGTTACTAACATCTTCTGTATTCCAAGTTGATAAAACAATATGGGTATCAGGAAAATTACTATTATATTCTTCAATTATATCTTTTAACCATAAACTAACTCTTCCTTGTAATAATATTCCATATTTGTAATCAGGCATAACTAAATTTTTTTAATGCTATTGAAATAAAAAGTTCTCTACTTCCAATTATTCTAACATTTACTGTGATTACTATTTTATTACTAAATTAATCATTGAAATATCATTTATTATAATTAAAATAATTAATTTTTGTTAAAATATTTTCTAATGTCACTTCATTAAATCCACTTACTTCGTAGACATTTGCATTTGATTTTTTGGCAGCTTCTATACCTTTTGGTGCATCCTCTACTATCATACATTCTTCTGGTTTAAGATTTAATTTTTTAATTGCTACATTATACCCTTCTGGTGAAGGTTTTGGTGATGTAACATCTTCATTTGAAATTACAAAATCCATATATTGTAATTGACCTGTTTTTTCTAACATTAGTAATGCACTTTTTTTTATACTATTTGTTACACATACTTTTGTGAAATTCTTAGTTTGTTCATGTAGTCGTATTTTATTTGGATCCGTAAATCCATACTTTTCTATAACTTCAAAAGTTTTCTCTTGTTTCTTTTCCCAAATTTCTTCAAACATGGATTTGTTTAGCCTTCCCTGTTCACACAAAATCTCTAATTTTTTAATTGTTGGAATTCCATTAAATGTAGCAATGTGTTCGTCTCTTTTTATTATAATACCCGACACTTCTTTTAATGCATCATTTAGAGCTTCATAATGCCATTCTGTTGCATCTACTAAAACACCATCTAAATCATAAAGAATCGCTTTAATCATATTTACCACAAATTTGGATGATCAGTACATATTGCATCAATTTTTACACTACTGATAATATCTTTGACTTTATTTATCTTTGATTTGTTATTATGAAGTTCTGGTGAAACTATTGCTACTTTTAACCCTGCTTTTTTTAAAGAATTTAAAAAATTAGAATCATACCAAATATCTTTGAAAAAATCAACCCATACCCATTGACAATTTGGAATAATCTCTTTTTCATATTCACTTAACCGAAATGCACAGATGATATCTTTAGTTAATGCTTTTGTAAGACACGGGACTGCCCAATCAAAAGTAAAATAATTATTTATTTTTGAATTATTCAGAATTAATTTTAATTCTGATTCAATTTCTGTAGTTTTAATATTTATTGCAAGAAGTTGATCCTTAGAAATATTTTGAATAAAATCTTCTAGTTTCTCACAATGTTTATTTGGATGATCATGTGATAAAACTAATTCATTATTATAATCTCTAATATCGATTTCAATTCCTAAATTAGGATCTATTTCCTTTGTTGTATTTGTTCTATGTTTAATTATTTCCAAGTATTTTTGTTATAAATTGCCATAATAATTAATTTTCTATGAAAAGTTACTTGATTGATGAAATTTTTAACCCTAAACGTAGTTTTATATATTTAGAAAATAAGTTCAGATAATGAAAATCTTAATTCCTATGGCTGGACGTGGGAAAAGATTTGAAACTGCAGGTTATAGTTTCCCAAAACCTCTAATTGATATTAATGGGAAAACTATGATACAAGTGATAATAGAAAATCTTAATTTTCCTGCTGAACATATTTTTATTTGTCAAAAAGAACATTATGAAAAGTATGCATTAAAAGATCTTTTAGAATTAGTATCTCCAAATTGTCATGTAATTCAAGTTGATGATGTCACTGATGGTGCAGCTTGTACTGCATTACTGGCAAAAGAATTAATCAATAATGATGAGGAATTAATAATTGCAAATAGTGATCAATGGGTAAATTGGAACAATCAACATTTTCTCTCATTTATGAGAAACAATAACGCTGATGGTGGAATTGTAACATTTATTGCAACACATCCAAAATGGAGTTTTGCTAAAGTTAATGATGAAGGAGAAGTTACGTTAATTGCTGAAAAAAAACCAATCAGTAATATTGCTACTGTTGGAATTTATTACTTTAAAAAAGGAAAATATTTTGTTGAATCTGCAGAACAAATGATTAAAAAAAATATACGTACCAATGGTGAATTCTATATTGCTCCTGTTTATAATGAAATGATAGAATCCAACAAAAAAATCCTTCATTATCCAATTGCTGAAATGAGAGGTCTTGGAACTCCCGAAGATTTGTCGAGATTCTTAGAAAATATAAATCAAAAATCAAATGCTATGGAATCATAATGCTGATCATTTCTAATTAATATAAAATTTTGTAGTTTATTTAATTCGATGATTCTTCTATTTGATTTAACTTCTTATCCATAATGTAACTAATTATACACATAACAGAATATGTTAAAACATGTGTAACTGCAATCCCTGTTATGCCATATACACTTCCTAAACCAATCATACCTACAATCAAAACTATACTCGAAACTATACCTCCAATTAATGGTATGCTTGCTTTTTCTGAAGCCAAAAATTTTGATAAATAAAAAGTATTTATCGTAATTGGAATTACTGAAAAACTCATAATCTGTATAATTAATACTATATCTGTATATTTTTCAAAAAATACAGGAATTATTATTGGTGATAATATGACCATCAATAATACCGAAATACAAGAAAGTATGATTGTATAAGTTCTTAATTTTACATCAATTATATTTCGTGACGCTCTGGGTAAAATATATTTAAAAACTACACTTGGTATGACATTCATGATTGCCATTATTTGAAGAGCTAAAGAATAATTACCTAAAACTGCAAATCCTAAAATTGGCATAATTAATAATTTGTCAATTTGACTGGTTGTTATACTAGTCATCATAATAGAATAATTTGTTAAAATAAATTTTTTATTTTCTTTAAATTGTGAAAAATCTATTTTGAATTTTGTTAAACCATCTATAAAATTTTTTGAATATACAAAATATGATAATGCAATTCCTAACAATACCCATTCTACACCAAAAATATAGAATAGGGAAAGTGAAAAAATTATCATTAATCCTTTTTGAAGTATTGAATAAGTAGTATATTTTTTGTAATCTTGATAACCTAAATTACTTGCAACTCCGTGAGCAAAAATAACAAAACTAATCACTAACAAACCCACATCAAATCTACCTAGAAAAAGAAAAATTACAATAAATGAAATAATTGAACTTATTATAGAAACTAAAAAAAGTACTGATAAAATTGATTTATTTTTTGAAATGTAAACTGTAATTGTATTTTGTTGTCCTATTAGCGATAATGTAGATGCAATTGAAGCAATACCGATAAAATAATGAATTTCTCCAAATTCTGTTGGTAATACTAAAGTTGCTAGATAAAACCAAAAAAATCCACCAATACCATTAGTAGTAATATCTGCTATTCCTATTGCTGAAATATTTTTTAGATTTTTATTAAATATCATGTATATTTTTTATTATATTTATGATTGAGGTTTTAAGTTTACTATCTAAGTGTATAATACTAAAATATTTTATTTAAAATTTTTATTAAAATTTAAAATATATAAAATCTTCAGGATTTCCATCATACAGTAATAGTATACTTAATGAAACTGAAAATAAGAAAATTATCCAAAATGGTAATGGGAGATTAGAAATTTTGGTCTTTAAATCCTGTTTTTTGAATATAATGTAATGTAATATTATGAATAAAATCATTACTCCGATGGATATTTTATGTGTTAGAATGATTTCTATAGTTTGTGTGTACTGAAAATCTAATAATACATATTTTTGTAATGAATATGTTAAATGATCTAAATTCTGAACTCTAAATGCAATCCAAGCCAAGAAAATAAAGTACTGAGTAACAAATATTGATAATATTTTTCCACCTTTCGTCTTAAAAAATAAATTATTTGCTAAACTTGGAAATTTATTAACTAATATTTTATGAACTGCAAGATAACTTCCGTGTAACACTCCCCAAATTATAAAATTCCATGAAGCGCCGTGCCATAATCCGCCTAAGAACATCACAATCATCAAATTTGCATATGTGAATTTTGCTCCTTTTTTGTTCCCTCCAAGTGGAATGTAAAGATAATCCCTTAGCCATGAAGATAAAGAAATGTGCCACCGTCTCCAGAAATCAGCTGGCGATGTAGCAAAGTATGGTTTATTGAAATTAATTGGAAGTTTGAATCCTAAAATTAGTGCTGCACCAATTGCAATGTCTGTATATCCTGAAAAGTCACCATAGATTTGTAAACCAAATGCAACTGCGCCTAAAATTATTGTAAATGATTCAGCACCCATAGGATTACTAAAAATATCATTTACCAATGGCGCAATATTGTCTGCAAAAAACATTTTTTTTAAAAATCCTATTGACATTAATGTAGCTCCAATTTTGAGATTAATTCCGTCAATCGAAATTAATCGCTTGATCTTTTTGTCTTGTAATTTTTCTCTGAGTTGAGGTAAAAATTCTGATGCTCTTACAATTGGTCCTGCAACTAGTTGCGGGAAAAATGCAACAAATAATGCAAACTCTCTCAGTGATTCACTTGGTTTGAGTTTTCCACGATAGACATCAACTGTATAGCTGATGGTTTGAAATGTATAAAATGAAATGCCTATTGGAAGGGCCAAATTCAAAAATGGAATATCGTTTGCTAGATTGAACTGTTCTCCTAGATAGTTAAATTGCAAAATGGCAAAGTCTGCATATTTGAAGAATCCTAATAGTCCTAAATTACCCGCAAGACTAATTATTAGAAGTACTTTCTTTTTTGTAATATTCTTATTATTCCATATTGCTTTACCTATATAGAAATCAAGTAAAGTAGATGCTATCAAAAGAATAATTAAATAGTTACTTGTATAATAAAAGAAAAAATAACTACTAATTAACAAAAATACATGTTGAAATTTTCTATGTTTAACTGCAACAACCGTTGTTATTAAAATAATAAAAAATACTACAAATTCAATTGTATTGAATATCATTATTTTTCAATCTCATATAATATAATTTCTGAAATATCTTTAGAATAGAAATTTGTGTTATTATTTACAGATAGATGAGTATGATCATGCCATACATTTAGTTCTGAATATCTATTTATTTCTGAATAAACTAATATTTCATTTGTTATGGAAATATTTTTTATAATATTTTCAAAAATTATTCTCTCATTTTCAGGAAAATAATCTAGAAAAATTTTTGAATGTGGAGTAATAAATAAAATTACTTTGATATTATTTTCTTGTAACTTATCAATAATTCTATTTAAATATAATAAATTTGAATTTGTTTCAGCAGGTTCAATTGACGAAATAGATTCTTTTTGTATCTTATACAAATCTTCTAAATTTATTATTTGACTTACTTTTTTATCATATGTTAAAAATGGACTATTTTGATATGGTCTTTCTACCGTATCTATGTTGTTTACTGGTTTACTTATTGTTCTGATCAAAGCAAATTTTGGATTTTTTAAAACACCTTTTTTTTCAAATTCAATTGAATCAAATAATTTTGATATGCTTGGAATACTTGGAAGTATTTTATCTGTTGTACTCAGTAAATTCCTTCCTTGTGTTTCAAAAGCTCTTGGTTCTATGCCATATAACACAATTTTTGGTTTTTCTTCTATGATCATTCCAATAGTTCTTTCTCTTTCTTCAAAATCATCACCTGCATTTCCTAAATTATATACTGTAAAATTTTGACCTTTTTTTTGTAGTTCATTTGATATTAAAATTGGATTTAAAGCGTATACGTGACTTGAACCTAAAATAAAAATTTTATTTCCACCTTCTAACTCTTGTGAAAAAAATCTTTCATTTACTAAAAATAAATAGTCTGGTAAACTCCACATTATAAACAAAAAAACAATTAATGACAATACTAATGAACAAAGAATAGCAAGTGCGATGTTTTTAGTATTAATAAAACTCAACTAAAAAAAAAAGAAAATTCTTTATTATATAAATAAATAAAATTAAATTTTATTTTTACGCTTAGGAGATTTTTTTCTAGAATTTTGATTAAAATATGATACTGAATTAATCTAATTCAAATATTCCATTTCTTCCAATCATAATTTTCAAAAATAATATTTTCCATTTCGTTATCATTTGGTTTCCATGCTAAATCCGTAAGAACCAATACTCTTGCTACTTCTTTTGTTGGATTGATATGAGCTGAAACTACTCCCTTTGGCACCTTAACTAATACTGGATTATCTGAACTTGACTCAATTTCTAAATATTTTCCATTTTTATCTTTAATAACAAAAATAACTTTTCCATGAATACAAGTAAAGTAACTGTTTCTTTTTTTATGTAAGTGTGGACCTTTAATTTCCAAAGAATTTACAGAACTAACATAAACCATTTTTGGTTCATTTTTAATAATTTTATCATAATCTCTATAAATTACAGTTAAATTTCCATTAACATGACTATCTGAAATATTTTTTGTCTCATGGTTTTCTAAATCAATTTTTTTAATCTCTTCATTCATTTTATTTTAAAATACTTCTATACATAAAAATCTATGAACTCATATGGTTGATTATACTATATCTTTTTATAAAATCTAATTAATTATTTTTTTATGAAACTTTTGATTACTGGAGGTTTAGGATTTATTGGTAGTAATTTTATTATATATTTATTAAAAAATTATAATGATTATGAAATTATTAATTTAGATGCAGAATTATATGGTTCAAATTTTTCTAGCTTATCTGAATTATCACCATCAGATAAATATCAATATGTTAAAGGAAATATTAATAATTTAGAATTAATGGAAAAATTAGTTTCTGATTGTGATGTAGTAATTAATTTTGCTGCTGAGTCATTTGTTGATCGTAGTATTGAAAATGCAAAACCTTTTCTGGAATCTAATGTTAATGGAGTTTTTACGCTTTTAGAATGTATAAAAAAATATAATAAGAAATTTTTACAAATATCTACTGATGAAGTTTATGGAAGTTTAAAAACAGGTTCAGCTACTGAACAATTTCAATTTAATCCATCAAGTCCTTATTCTGCAACAAAGGCAAGTGCAGAAATGTTAGTAAATTCTTATCATATTACATATAATTGTGATACAATTATCACTAGATGTACAAATAATTATGGTCCTAAACAATTTCCAGAAAAACTTATTCCTAAAGTTATTTTATTAGCTCAAAAAAATAAAAAAATTCCAATTTATGGATCTGGTACAAATTTACGTGATTGGTTGTATGTTACTGATCATTGTGAAGCTATACATGAAATATTAAAAAATGGAACATCTGGAGAATCTTATAATATTTCATCAAATAATGAAGTTGATAATATTACAATTGTTAAGAAAATTCTTTCTATACTTGGAAAATCTGAGAATTTGATAGAATTTGTAGATGATAGGCCTGGTCATGATTTTCGTTACAGTATGAATTCTGACAAACTCCGAAATCAAATGAATTGGAAACCAAAAATTACTTTTGATGATGGTTTAAAAGAAACTATTGATTGGTATATTTCTAATCCTGAATGGTGGAGAGATGTATCTGATAACATATTTGAACATACTCCATGGAAAAAATAGATTTACTTTATTAACTCATATTAAATTTTATCCTGTATGAAAGGAATTTTACTTCATGCTGGTCATGGTACAAGATTACGTCCTTTAACGCATACTGGTCCTAAACAACTTCTTCCAATCGCAAATAAGCCTATGTCTCAATATTGTATTGAATCTATGAATGAAATTGGAATTACTGAAATTGCTATTATTATTGGTGGGATAGGTGCTCAAAAAGTAAAAGATTACTATGGCGATGGAAAAAAATTTGGTGTCAACATTACTTATGTTGATCAGGATTTTCCACGTGGTATATCTCATGCAATTAGCTTATGTGAAAATTTTATTGGCAATGAAAAATTTTTAGTATTTTTAGGTGATAATATTATTCAAAAATCTATTAAAGACTTTAGTATTGATTTTCAAAAATCTAATGCAGATGCATCTATTCTCCTATGTGAAGTAGATAATCCTAGTAGATTTGGAATTGCAGATATTCAGAATGGAAAAATTAAAAAAATTATGGAAAAACCTGAAAACCCTCCAACTAATTTAGCAGTTACAGGAATTTATTTTTTAACTCCTATTATTTTTGATATTATTAAACGACTAAAGCCATCACAACGAAATGAATTAGAAATTACTGATGCTTTAGATATGTTATTGAATGAAAATTATATAATTACATACAATATGATTACCGATTATTGGAAAGATACTGGAACTCCGGATGATATAATTCATGCCAACGGAATTATTTTAGAAAATCTTTCTAGTTATTTTTATGGTAAAGATGATGGAACAAATACTATTGAAGGCAGTGTTATGGTGGGTGAAAATAGTATAATTAAAAATTATTCAACATTAAATGGACCTATAATTATAGGTAAAAATTGTATAATTGATGGAGCTACAATAGGTCCACATACCAGTATAGGGGATAATTCAATGATTTCTAATTGTAATTTACAGGATTCAATAATTATGTCTCATTGTAAAATAATTGGTGAGATAAAAATAAAAAATAGTATTATTTCATATAATGCATCTATTATAGCAAATCCAATTAATATTGAAAAAACTTTTCTTTTAGGAGAAGGTACTAAATTAATTCTTTAGTTATTTATTCTAATTTTGTTATAATACATTGTGATCCAAGTAATTGTATTTGAGGAATTTTTTCATTCTTACAAAATTCATTAAATGCTTGTTTTACTCCATCTGTATGATAATCGTGTGTTAAAATTATTCCACCATTAATCATTCTAGGATAAAAAAAGTCTAAACAATCTATTGTACTTTGAAATAGATCCACATCTAGATGTACAAATGAAAATTTTTTATCTTTAATTGGATTGGATGTTTCTGGAAATTTTCCCTTATAACAATAAACATTTTTGTAATTAGACAAATAATTTTTTACATTTTCTAAACTTGTATTGCTAAATTCGCCTGTTTTCCAGTATGATGTTCCAAAATGGGTATCTTTTTCAGATACTTTTGGTAGGCCCTCAAATGTATCAAACAAATGTAATTCTTTTTCATTTTTTACTTCACTAATTAATTTGGCAGAACCTCCTTGATACACCCCGACTTCAGCCATATCTCCATTTAGGTTACTTTGAGCTTTTGCAATTGAATAAACATGATATGCTTCAATAGGATAAAATGCAAAATCTATTTCTTTTTTTACTGTTTTTATTAAATCAATAATTTTTTTATCATTATAAAATGATAATAATCTAAATTGAAATTGTGTATTGAAATTACTCATAAATTTTCTAAAAATACTTGAACCATAGACTAATTTTCGTGTATTATTTACCATTACTCTGAAATCATTTAGTAGAATGGTTAATTTAATATTATAACTAAAAATGTTAGACATTCCCAATATATTGATGTGAAATGATTGAAAATGATATTAAAATGAAAAATATTGAAAATTCTACAATACCCTTAGTTAGTATTATAATTTTAAACTATAATGCAGGAAATTTACTTATTGATTGTGTTGATTCAATTCAAAAAACTAATCATGAAAATTATGAAATAATTGTTGTAGATAATGATTCTACTGATAAAAGTCATTTAGAATGTAGTAAAAAATTTCCTGAAATTTCTTTAATAGAAAATAAAGAAAACTTGGGTTACTGTGGAGGAAATAATGTGGGGATTCAAAAAGCAAAAGGTGATTATATTATAATTTTAAATCCTGATACACTTGTTGATCCTAATTGGATTAAAGAATTAATTTTAGCTTATGAAAAATACGGTGATGGTTTATACCAACCCAAATTTCTTACAACCACTAATCATCAGATCCTTATGAGTACTGGAAATATGATACATCTTTTTGGTTTTGGTTTCTCTCGCGGTAAGGGTGAATTTGATGATGGTAAATTTAATGAACATGAAATAATTGGCTATGCCTCTGGAACTTGTCTATTTTCAAAATCAGAAATTTTTAATAAATTAAATTTGTTTGATCCATTTCTTTTTGCATATCATGATGATCTTGATTTATGTTGGCGTGCTGCTTTAGTTGATATTCCATCACACTACGTGCCAGGATCTATTGTTTATCATCCGCCAGAAGGTTTTTCATTCAAATGGAGTAATTTTAAATTTTATCTTCTAGAAAGAAATAGACAGTATTGTATTTTAACACATTATTCACGTAGTACATTTTACAAATTACTTCCATCATTACTAGTAGTTGAAATGTTTGTTTTTATTTTTTATTTAAAAAAAGGAATGCTATTCTCTAAAATTAAAGCTAATTGGAATATAATGAAAAACTGGAAACATATTAATGAAAAATATAATGAAATTCAAAAATTTAGAACTGTAAGTGATAAAATACTTGTTAAATCATTTAATGATGAAATGTATGTTCCCAAAGTGATTAGTACTGAATTTTATAATGATATTTTTAATAACTTTATTAAGAAATTAAGTATACTTGCTAAAAAATTTATCTAATTTTTTTAGCAATTACTATTCCTATCGCATAATCTTTTTCATGTGTGATTGAGGCTGAAAATTTATAATCCTTTTTTCCAGAAATACTGACTGTTGGTTTTTTATTATTATGATCTGTAATAATTTTTAAAAAATTTTCTTTAATATTTATTGATTTTATTACCGATTCTTTTATTGCAAATTTTCCTGCAAAATGTGTATATGGATCTTTAAATTTTAAGCAGTAATTAATTTCATTATCATGAAAAATTTTTTTATAAAATGATACTTTTTTCTCAAATGGCATATTTCTGAATCTACTAACGTTAATGATATCTATTCCAACACCTATCTTTTCAGTCATTTTATCTCTCTACCAATTCAACTAAATTTAAGTTAGTTTTTTTCATGTTTAGTAAAACAAATGCAATTTGTCTTCCTTCAAAACCTTCTACTGGAGATACAATTAGTCTTCCACCTTTTTCTACTATTTCATTAATTTTTTCTAATAAATTATCTACTTCAAAACATATGTGATTAAACCCTCCCCCTTTCTCTAGAGCTTTTTTTACTGGTGATTCATCATTAATTGGTTCAATGAATTCTATTCTTGATTCACCAATTTTCATAAAACATACATTAACTTTTTGTGACCCAACTAAAGTGGGAATAGTTATTTCATCAAATTTAATAAATTTTGAAAATTCTCCTAGTGAATTTTGAATATTATCTACTACTATCCCTATGTGATGAATTTTCATTTTATTCTCATTCAAAATTTATTCCTTTCTTTTTTAAAATATTCTTAAAATCATCTATTTTTTCTATTTCTAATGATTCATCCATAGTGAATTTAACATTAAAATTTGTTTCAATTTCATCTAAAAGTACATAGCCTGTAAATGAATCCCAATTTTCAATATTCTCTGGATTTGATTCATAATTAATTTCATTAATTGGAACATTAAAGACCCTAGCAACTATTTCAAATAATTTATTCTCATTCATTTTAATTCAACCTGTAAATGATCTGGAATTTTAATTTTGTTTTTCAATAAAAATACCCAATTTTCATTTTCTTTTTCAAATCCATAATTTTCTAAAAAATTTTCAGATGGTTTATTTTTTTCAGTTGGAATAAATGTTGCAGTAATTTTTTCAATTCCTTTTGATTTTGCTATTTCTAATATTTTTCCTAGTATTCCTTCTTCA